>Ga0209137_1004488_pt1 | contig 11081 bp, 8 predicted proteins | sample SaaInl5LU_22_DNA_FD_184642 | JGI IMG/M metagenome (GOLD analysis project Ga0209137, IMG submission 184642) | Marine microbial communities from expanding oxygen minimum zones in the Saanich Inlet - ESP_105LU_22_DNA (SPAdes) (version 2) | ecosystem: Environmental > Aquatic > Marine > Intertidal...
AAAATCAATTTCGTACACCCTGTCACAAAAGAAATAATTACCATCATCGCCCCAACACCAAACGACCCTATTTGGAAAGCTTGTCTATAGCTTATAGTTTTTGTATATTTATACAAAACTACCCCCCAAATGAAACCATTTAAATACCTATCTGTTTTAATACTACCTATTGTGGTTTGTATTTCCTTCCTTTCTAAAGGATGGCTCACTTTTTTGCCAGCAATTGTCTTTTTTGGTTTGGTGCCCTTTCTAGAACTATTTATCAAACCCAATAAAAAAAATTTCTCGAAAGAAGCAGAGAAAATAGCCAAAGAAAACAAAAATTATACCTATATTTTGTATGCTACATTACCGATTCAGTTGTTCTTTTTAGGCTTCTTTTTTTATGCAATACAAGAAACGGGATTGACCAATTTAGAATTGAGTGGACGAATTTTTGGAATGGGAATTATGTGCAGTGTTATTGGGATTAATGTTGGCCATGAATTGGGGCATAGAAATAACAGAATAGAACAATTTATCGGTGAAGTCCTATTACTCACTTCATTAAATACCCATTTTTTACCCTATCACAATGGAGGACACCATTTAAACGTGGCAACTCCTAAAGATGCTGCAACTGCTAGAAGAAATGAAATTATATTTCTTTTCTGGATTCGTTCCCATATTACAAGCTATTTACAAGCTTGGGCTATCGAAAAAAAACGTTTAGAAACCAACAATACAAGTTGGTTTCACTATCAAAACAGAATGCTCATTTATACAATTTGTAACTTTCTGTTACTTAGTGCAATTTATTTTTTCCTCGGACAATCTGTAACCATTTATTTTTTATTAGCAGCGGTAATTGGTATTCTTCTTTTAGAAACTGTTAATTATATTGAACATTATGGATTGCTGAGAAAACAAGATGAAAATGGACGTTATGAAAAAGTAAAAAGACAGCACTCTTGGAATTCTGACCATCAGATTGGACAAGTATTACTCTTCAACTTATCGCGACATTCAGACCATCATTATAATGGTTCAAAACACTATCAAACATTAAAAACAGTGCCAGAAAGCCCACAAATGCCAACAGGATACCCTGGCATGATGCTACTTGCATTACTCCCTCCTTTTTGGTTTCTTGTGATGCATAAAAAAATTAAAACCCTTTCTTAAAACAAAAAATGAGTTTAGAAAAAACAGTTTCAGAAGCAATTAATTATAGACGTTCGGTAAGAATTTATAAAGAAAAAGCCATTGACACAAAAATTGTAAAAAAATGTATTGAGCTGGCTACTTTAGCACCAAACAGTAGCAATATGCAGTTGTGGGAATTTTATCATGTTGTCTCTAAAGAAACCATTGCTAAAATGGCTCCTTTTTGCTTCAATCAAAATGCAGCAAAAACAGCACAAGAATTGGTCGTTTTTGTAACGAGAAAAGACTTGTGGAGAAAACGCGCAAAAGCAAATTTAAAAATGGTGGATGCTCTTTTTCCACCAAAACCAAAAGCGGAACAAAATAGCAGAGAGAAGGTGATTCGAAATTATTATGGAAAAATAATTCCGTTTGCCTATTCAGATTTTTTTGGAATTTTAGGTTTTTTTAAATTTATATTCGTTTCTATCATTGGAATTTTTAAACCAATTTACCGACAAGTTAAAGGAAGTGATATTCGCAATGTAGCACATAAAACTTGTGGATTGGCAGCGGAAAACTTTATGATCGCCATGGCCGCCAAAGGCTATGACACCTGCCCTATGGAAGGTTCTGACACTTTACGTGTAAAAAAATTACTCGGTCTGCCTTTTGGCGCAGAAATAAACATGATTATTTCTTGTGGAATTAGAGAGGAAAAAGGCGTTTATGGGGAACGTTTTCGAATTCCTTTTGAAGAGGTATACAAGGAAGTGTAGTGCTTAATCACGCTTCGGTTTCAAAACCAATACGTGCTTGCTTTTAAGAATCGTTGACTGATTTAATAGCATAGGCACATATTCTCCATTCAAATACTTCGCCGCCTGGTCTTTGTAATGATCACTAAAAACACGACCCGATTGTCCGGTTGGCAAAATTGCCAAGCTATTTTCGGCATCAGAAAAATCAACAACTCGTCTCGTAGAAGGTCCTGCTTTTACTTTGTAATAGCCCGTAGAATCAATATCATAAATTTGATTGTTAATTACTTGATCACCACCAGAAGTTACAAAAGGCCCTACATTAAAGAGACTTCTAAGTATCGGAATTTCTCCTAAGGGGTGCTTGTATTCTACTGACACTACGCGATCCCAAGTCCAATTTTCAACATTTTCTCCCAATTGGTTTTGTAGAAAAGAAAACGCATTTTTAAAAGATTTCATGACGATATCTTTTTTGCTTTCTACCTTTTCTTTTGTTGAAACATCATCCCACCAAACCGATTCCTCTCTTGCCATTTGCACAGGTAACACCTTTTCTATTAAAGGGGTATTTGAAAACTGATTGAACGCTTTACCCATTTCATCTGAAAAGGTATTCTTTTGAAATTCATATACGATTCGATTGTAAATTACGGGACCCGTTTCATTTTTATCAAAGTTCCCTTTCCAGTTTCTTAAATTTGAAATTGCTATTTTTTCACTTGAAGACAGTGCCGTTTTATCGAGAGATTTTATAAAATTCACTATAATTGGTGAGGCAACTGGAGCCGTTACATCATTCATCATTTCTGCAACCTCTTCTTTTGTCCAATCATCTTTTGGAGCAACTAAATCGACAATTCTCTTTGCTCTACTTTCATTTAAATAATATCCTGGATACAATTCACTCCCAACAGCATTGGGTTGGTTATTTGCCGAGTACACATAATTCCAACTTGGGTTTACTGCTTGTGGATTTTGATCAAAGTCTAAATATTCTAGAATTTCATCAGCTCCAGAAGGACCATCTAAATAGGTTTTGGTATACAAAGAATCTCGGTATCGATAAAGTTTTCCAGAAGCAAACCAAGCGATGTTATCTTTTGCATCCCCATACATCATGTTTAAACCGGGAGCATGCAATTTACTCGCCCCTTTTTTAAAGTCGGACAAATTTTTAGCATGTGAAATCTCATACCCAACCTCTAAAATTTTATTTTCTAAGGCTGTATATACCCATTGCATTGCAATCGGTCTCTCATCATCTAAATGCTTGATAATAGCATTCATTATAGGACCATGTTGGCTCACTTTTATTTGATACACAAGATCTTCTTGTCCTTTCACTTTAATGCGTTTGTCAATTAATTGATAGGTTTCATAACCCGTAGCTGTTTTATATTCCATGTCATTTGCTGGGTTATTTTCTTCCATATAGAAATCAACATCATCATTTTCAAACATGGTTAATCCGTAGGCATAATCGCTATTGTGTCCTAAAAGAGGAAAAGGAATCAACGCTAAGTTGAAACCATACAATTCATAATCAGGTGTTTTAATATGCGACTGATACCAAACCGAGGGTTGTGAATAACCAATATGTGGATCGTTGGCGAAAATTACTTTTCCATTTTTAGTTTTTTCTGAACCTAACACCCAAGAATTACTTCCAATAAAGGGTGAAATTGGCAACGCTTCAAATAGTTTTTGCATAGCAACTCCAAATGCAGCCTTTATTTCAGGGTTTTTCTCACTTTTAATAAAGGTTAAATTCTGAGATTCTGCATCGATTAATTCATTCAAATAATTTTCACCTAAGACCTCCTTTACTTCGCTTAACAAAGGGTCTGTCTTGTGTGCAACTGCAAAACTAAACGCCATATAACCAAAGACATTGTACATGTCTTTAAGGGTATACATTTCTTTCTCTACACCAACAATTGTAAATTCTATGGGTGTTTTTCCGTTAGCAATATATTGGTTGATACCATCCAAATACGCCATCGATAACTGATACATTTCACTGCTCTTATCTAAGTTTTGTATTGTTTCTTGGGCATTTTCTTCAATCCCCAAACCCGACATAAATATATCGGCATCAATTAATTTTTCACCAAAAATCTCAGACAATCTTCCAGCAGCAATTCTACGGATAAGTTCCATTTGCCACAATCGATCCTGTGCATGTAAGTAACCCAATGCCGTATATGCATCCTGTTGATTTTGGGCATTTATGTGGGGAACACCAATGGCATCAAAATGAATTTTCACTTCCTCTGAAAGATTTTTAATCTCAATTTCACCCTCATAAACAGGAACCAGAGTCTTTGTATAAAGCCACAAACCTACTGACAAAAAAAGGCTAAAAAGGAAAAAATATTTGAGGGATTTTTTAAGAATTTTCATAGAAATCTAATTGATATTTTCAAAGATAATAGAATTAAGTCGTATTTTTGAAATCGATTACAAAATCATTATTTATGAAAAAAATTCAAATGGTAGACCTGCAAGGTCAATATGCCAAAATTAAAGACGTTGTGAACAATTCTATAGAACAGGTTTTAAATACGTCTGCCTATATAAACGGTCCTTTAGTGCATGAATTTCAAGCGGACTTAGAAAAATATTTGGATGTAAAACACGTCATTCCATGTGCAAATGGTACAGATGCATTGCAAATTGCTATGATGGGACTCGGGCTCGAACAAGGCGATGAAGTAATCACAGTAGATTTTACCTTTGCCGCAACGGTAGAAGTGATTGCATTGTTAAAATTAACACCCGTTTTAGTAGATGTAGATCCAGCAACTTTTAATATTGATTTGGAGGCATTAAAAAAAGCAATTACTCCAAAAACAAAGGCGATTGTACCGGTCCATTTGTTTGGTCAAGTTGCCAATATGGAAGCTATTTTAGAAATTGCTCAAGCACATAACCTTTTTGTGATTGAAGACAATGCACAAGCAATTGGCGCTACTTATACTTTTAAAGACGGAAGAAAACAAAAAGCGGGAACACTAGGAAATGTGGGTACAACTTCTTTCTTTCCATCAAAAAACTTAGGTTGTTATGGAGATGGCGGTGCTATTTTCACAAACGATGATCAATTAGCACATACCATCAGAGGAATTGTAAACCACGGAATGTACACACGCTATTACCATGACGTCGTTGGAGTCAATTCTCGATTGGATTCAATTCAGGCAGGTGTTTTAAAAGCAAAGCTCCCTAATTTAGAAACCTACTGTACTTCGAGAAGAAATGCTGCTCGTTTTTACAACAAAGCATTTGCAAATAATGCAAACATTATTACACCAACAACTCAATCTAACAATACACCTAATTGTGGACAACTTTGCGATTCTTGTGATTGCCATGTTTTTCATCAATATACATTGCAGATTAAAAATGGCAAAAGAGATGCTTTACACAAACATTTATTAGAAAACAATATTCCAAATGCCATTTACTATCCAGTTCCATTGCATGCACAAAAAGCATACAAAGATGATCGATATCAAGAAGCAGATTTTAAGGTGACCAATCAATTAATTAAGGAAGTAATTTCTTTACCAATGCATACCGAATTAGATCAAGAACAATTAGAATTTATTACAAATACCATTCTTTCCTTTATAAAATAATAAAAATGAAAAAGATACTCGTTACAGGTGGATTGGGCTTTATTGGTTCTCACACAGTGGTAGAACTTCAAAACAAAGGTTTTGAGGTTGTAATTATTGATGATTTATCAAATTCAAAAATTGATGTTTTAGAAAAAATTACAGAAATCACAGGTATCAAACCTCTTTTTCATAAAATTGATTTGCGTGTCAAAGCAGATGTCACCTCTTTTTTTGACACAAACAAGGTAGATGGAGTCATTCATTTTGCAGCTTTTAAAGCCGTTGGAGAAAGCATCCAAAAACCCTTAGCGTATTACGAAAATAATATTGGGAGCTTGGTCTATTTATTACAGGAAATGAAAAATAGAAGTATAGATCATTTTATTTTTAGCTCTTCATGTACAGTTTATGGACAAGCAGATGCCTTGCCAATTAATGAAAATGCCCCCATAAAGAAAGCGGAATCTACCTACGGAAACACCAAACAAATTGGCGAAGAAATTATTGCCGAAAGTTGCAAAGCATACAATATGAATGCCATTGCACTTCGCTACTTCAATCCAATAGGTGCACACGAAAGTATAAAAATAGGGGAATTACCCATAGGCGTTCCTCAAAATTTGATCCCATTTATTACGCAAACAGCTGCCGGACTTCGAAAAGAATTGTCTGTTTTTGGAGCTGATTATGATACTTCGGACGGAACTGCAGTTCGAGATTATATTCATGTTGTTGATTTGGCAAAAGCACATATTGCGGCATTAGAAAGGCTTATCAATAAAAAAAATAAAGTCAATTTCGAGTTTTTTAATGTGGGAACAGGCATCGGAAGCTCCGTTTTAGAAGTAATTACTGCCTTCGAAAAGGCAGCTGGAAAACCATTGAATTACAAAATTGTTGACAGACGCGAAGGAGATATTACAGCAGCCTATGCAGATACTACAACAGCCAACAAAGAGCTGAATTGGAAAACAGAAAAAAGTTTAGATGAAGCTTTAGCTGCTGCTTGGAAATGGCAACAGCAACAATAATCAAGTTTTTTTAACATTCAAAAAAGGCTAATTTCTTTTCTGATTCATTACCACATATTTCAGTAGCTTTACTTTTTTAAAAAAAAATCATGAACAAAAAAATAATTTTAGGCTTCTTTGCGATTTTTGCAATTGCCTGCAGTCAAGAAAAGCTAACCAAAAATCCCGAACTTCGTATTGATTATAAAAAAATTGAATTGGACAAACGGCTTGGATGTTATTTTTCATATTGATAAATCAGATCCCGTAGTCGCTGTAGAATTGATGGTACATGTTGGTTCAGCAAGAGAAACCGAAGGGAGAACTGGTTTTGCGCATTTGTTTGAACATTTACTTTTCTTAGAGTCTGAAAACCTTGGAAAAGGAGGGTTGGATAAAATGAGTGCACGCATTGGTGGTTCTGGCGCAAATGGATCTACTTCGAGAGACCGAACAAACTATTTACAAACCGTCCCAAAAGATGCTTTAGAAAAAATGATCTGGGCAGAAGCGGATAAATTAGGTTGGTTTATTAATACGGTTACAGCCCCGGTTTTAGCGAAAGAAAAACAAGTCGTTAAAAACGAAAAAAGACAAAGTATTGACAACAGACCTTATGGGCACAACCAATATGTAATTGGCAAAAATTTATATCCCAAAGACCACCCCTACAATTGGCAAGTAATTGGATCTCTTGAAGATTTGCAAAATGCAACCTTAGAAGATGTAAAAACTTTTTACAAGAAATGGTATGTACCCAACAATTCAACATTGGTTTTATCGGGTGATTTTGACATTGAACAAGCAACAAAATGGGTGCGTAAATATTTTGACGAAATCCCAAGAGGAACCGATATTCCTGCTTTAGAAAAACGTCCTGGAAATGTACCTGAAACGAAAGTCTTGTATTATGAAGACAACTTTGCAAGGGTGCCACAACTTACAATGGTTTGGCCAACAGTTGCGTCTTACCACCCAGATTCTTATCCTTTAGAGGTTTTATCTGAATACTTAACAGAAGGAAAATCGGCACCAATGAATCAAGTTTTAATTGATGAATTAAAACTAACCTCTTCGACAAGTATGTTTAATTATATTTCTGAATTAGCAGGGCAAACACAAATTTCCGTAAGGGCTTTTAAGGATAAAAACTTAGAAGAAATAAAAACAGGGATTGAAAAAGGATTTGCAAAATTTGAAAAAGAAGGCATTTCCGAAAAAAGCTTAAAGCGAATAAAAGCAGGGCAAGAAACTAGTTTTTACAGAAGTTTATCTAGCGTTTTAGGAAAAGGAACTGGATTGGCTTCCTACAATACATATACAGGAGACCCAGGCTTTGTAACAGAAGATATTAAAAGAACATTGGCAGTAACTACAGCAGATGTAATGCGTGTTTATAACAAATACATCAAAAACAAAAATTATATCGCAACCTGTTTTGTACCAAGAAGCAGTGCAGATTTGATATTAGAAAATGCTGTTTTAGCCAATGTTGTAGAAGAAAAAATCATAACGGGTGTAGAGGAAAAATTTGACCCTAAAATTGCAGCTACCTACACAAAAACACCATCTTCTTTTGATAGAAGCATAGAACCTACTTCCGGAGAAACGCCATCACTTGCAGTTCCTAAAGTATATGAAAGCACCTTAGAAAATGGATTGAAAATCTTTGGAATTGAAAACAATGAAGTGCCACTAGTACGCTTTAATCTAAGCATTGATGGAGGACAACTACTAGAATCCATGGACAAATTAGGCGTTGCAAATTTAACGGCTATTTTATTAAACAAAGGCACAAAAAACAAAACGACTCAAGAATTAGAAGAAGCCATACAAGATTTAGGCGCATCTATATTCAGTTATTCAGGGAAAGAAAGTATCACGATAAGTGGAACCACTTTGGCGAAAAACTATAATGCGACTTTAGCCCTAGCCCAAGAAATGCTCCTATCTCCAAGGTTTGATGAAACTGACTTTGAATTGTTAAAAAAAGCAACCGTTACAAGGTTACGCCAGCAACAAGCAAGTCCAAACGCTGTAGCAAGAAATGCCTATAATGAATTGATTTACGGAAAAGAAAACATCCGTTCTAAAAATACACTAGGAACCATTTCATCTGTTTCTAAAATAACGATTGAAGATGTAAAAGCATTTTATGAAAAATCCATATCACCCTCCGTTGCAAAAATGTTTGTGGTAGGGAATATAAAAGAAAACGATGTATTGAGTTCTTTAGAAGGCTTAAACGCTCAATGGGCGACCAAAGAAGTGCTTATTCCTACTTATAAAACACCTGAAGCACCTACAAAACCAACAGTCTATTTTTATGATATTCCAAACGCAAAACAATCTGTTTTACAAATTGGAACACCTGCATTGGCGATTACTGATGAGGATTATTATGCCGCTTCTGTCATGAATTATATCCTTGGTGGTGGTGGTTTTGCATCGAGATTAACGCAGGAATTACGAGAAGGAAAAGGATATACTTACGGAATTCGATCGGGTTTTTCGGGGACAAAAGCAAAAGGCACATTTACCATTTCTAGTGGAGTAAGATCGAATGTCACCCTAGAATCGGCACAGTTGATCAAACAAATTTTAAAAGAGTACCCTACCACTTTTTCAGACAAGGATTTAGAAACAACAAAAAGTTTTTTAATAAAAAGTAATGCAAGGGCTTTTGAAACAGCTAGCGCAAAATTAAGAATGCTCTCTAACATGAGTACCTATGGATGGAAATCCGATTATATAAAAGAACAAGAGTCCATTGTAAATAATATGACGAAAGCGCGTGTAAAAGAACTCGCAAACAAATATGTAAATCCAGATAAATTAATTTGGTTGGTTGTTGGTGATGCAGAAACACAATTCGATAGAATGAGGGAGCTAGGGTATGGAACGCCTATTTTATTAAACAAAAGGCAACAACCAATTAAGAATTGATCCTTAAAGTTGATGACATTAAAAATAAGTCAATAAAAAAACCGAGCAAATTGCTCGGTTTTTTTTTATTGAATATAAACTCTTTTTACGAAAGTACGGTTGCACCACTTGCAGTGACACTTCGATCAATTTTTCGCATTAAGCCTTGTAAAACCTTCCCAGGTCCAACCTCAATAAACTCTGTACCACCATCTGCAATCATTGCCTGAATGCATTGTGTCCATTTTACAGGTGCCGTTAATTGTGCAATTAAGTTTTCTTTAATCTCATCTGGGCTTGTTACCGCCTTTGCAGGTACATTTTGATACACTGGGCAGGTAGGCTCACTAAAAGTAGTTTCCTGAATAGCTGCTGCTAATTCTTCTCTTGCTGGCTGCATCATTGGTGAATGAAAGGCGCCTCCAACAGGTAATAACAAAGCTCTTCTTGCTCCTTTTTCTGTAAGTACTTCACAGGCTTTTTCAACAGCTGAAATTTCACCAGAAATAACCAATTGCCCGGGACAATTGTAATTTGCAGCAACCACAATTCCATCAATTTCTTGACAGGTTTCTTCGACTACATGGTCTTCCAATCCTAAAACTGCGGCCATGGTCGAAGGTGCTATTTCGCAAGCTTTCTGCATTGCCAAAGCACGTTTAGAAACAAGCCTTAATCCGTCTTCAAAAGACAAAACACCGTTTGCAACCAAAGCAGACAATTCACCTAAAGAGTGTCCTGCAACCATTTCTGGTTGAAATGAATCTCCCAATACTTTTGCCAAGATTACAGAGTGTAAAAAAATAGCAGGTTGTGTAACTTTCGTTTCTTTGAGTTGCTCTGAAGTTCCTTCGAACATAATATCAGTAATCGAAAATCCAAGGATCTTATTTGCTTTTTCAAAATATTCTTGCGCCAATGAAAATTGCTCGTAAAGATCTAAACCCATTCCTGTAAACTGTGCTCCTTGCCCTGGAAATATATATGCTTTCATTTAAAATGTATTTGAATAATTTTGGGCAAAAATAATGTTTTTTTTGAGAAGCCAATACGCATAGGTCTTAATATTGAATAGAACGAAAAAGGATGCATTCAAAAAATAAACAACTAAAAGTTCCTTGTTTTTCACAAATACAAAGCCCCTATTAACATTATTTTTAGAAACAGTCACGGATAATTGAGTAGTTTTGTTTGGAATAGAAATCGTAAAAAAAAGATGCTAAAAAAAAAATTTTACTAATCATTGTTTTTTTATCGCTAAAAGCAACAGCACAAACATTAATTTACAATGAGTTGTTACAAGCCCATGTTACCAAAGAAGGAATCGTTGATTATAAAAATTTTAATCAAAAAAAATTGCGATTATATCTCACTTCTTTAGAAAAAATTACGCCAAAAACCACCTGGCCTAAAGACAAAAAAAAAGCCTTTTGGATCAATGTTTATAATGCATATACACTACAAATTATTTTAGATAATTATCCACTAACAAGCATTCGAACAATTAAGAAAGAAGGAAATACTGCTTGGAAAATTCCATTTGTAAAAGTGGGAAATCAAACATACACTTTGGATCATTTGGAGCATGAAATTTTACGAAAAAAATACAAAGATCCAAGAATTCATGTAGGTGT
>Ga0209137_1004493_pt1 | contig 11066 bp, 9 predicted proteins | sample SaaInl5LU_22_DNA_FD_184642 | JGI IMG/M metagenome (GOLD analysis project Ga0209137, IMG submission 184642) | Marine microbial communities from expanding oxygen minimum zones in the Saanich Inlet - ESP_105LU_22_DNA (SPAdes) (version 2) | ecosystem: Environmental > Aquatic > Marine > Intertidal...
AGCCAGGGGAAATAAGCCTCGCCCACAATGGTGTGTTGTTTATGGATGAGTTCCCCGAGTTCCCACGCGCGGTTCTCGAGACCTTGCGTCAGCCCATCGAGACAGGTGAAGTTGTGGTGAGCCGCGCCAATGCACATGTTCGCTACCCCTGCCGGTTTTTACTGATCGCGGCGGCAAACACTTGTAAATGCGGCTATCTCTTCGATCCTGCCCGCGCCTGTGCACGCGTGCCAATGTGCGGCGAGGATTATCTTGGGCGCATTTCAGGCCCACTGATGGATCGCTTTGACATTCGCATTGATGTTCCCCCCGTTTCTTTGAGCGACCTTGATTTGCCAGCAGGTGGCACAAGTTCTGCTGAAGTGTCCCAAAATGTCGCCATAGCCCGTGCTATTCAGGCTGAACGATTTGCAAATGTGACAACGATGCATCTTAACGCTGATGCGGAGGGAACGGTGTTAGAAGAAATTGCCGCACCCGACGAAGAGGGGCGCAGCTTTTTACTCAAGGCAGCCGATAAATTTGGCCTAACAGCGCGCGGGTATCATCGCATCTTGCGGGTTGCGCGTACAATTGCCGATCTAGCCAGCAGCAGCGCTGTGAGAAAACCCCATATCGCCGAAGCGGTTAGCTTTAGAGTGAATGGTGCCTCAGGGACTTAAGCCAATTTGCCGCTCAGCTCAAAGCGTACCCAGCCTAGTATAGCAGCTCACAACTGATCCACGGTTTGCTGACTTGGTTCAATTACAAAATTCAACCTCTACGCAAGGTCCGACCATGGCATCATCGTTTCAGAACACCTATTTTTCCCTAGGCCCGTCGCGCTTCAATTGCTTCCCAGATTTTCTCAGCGATGTTCACTCCGTCAAATCTTTCAAGCTCCTGAATGCCTGTAGGCGAGGTCACGTTGATTTCGGTGAGATAGTCGCCGATCACATCGATCCCAACGAAAACCTGCCCTTTCTCTTTGAGAAGCGGACCAATACGGGCACAGATCTCAAGATCACGCTTAGTCAAACCTACCTTTTCAGGCCGCCCACCGACGTGCATGTTAGAGCGAGTTTCGCCCGCAGCGGGCACGCGGTTGATTGCACCCACAGGCTCACCGTCTACCAAGATGACACGTTTGTCGCCATTGGAGACATCGGGCAAAAACTTCTGCATGATCAAAGGTTCACGACTATTGGCCGTGAAAAGCTCATACAATGAAGCAAGGTTACGATCTTCAGGCGTCAAACGGAAAACGCCTGCTCCCCCATTGCCATAGAGCGGCTTGAGGATCACGTCTTGATGCTCAGCCTTAAAGGCTTTCAAAGCTTCGAGGTCGCGTGCAATCATAGTAGGTGGTGTTAGATCGGGGAAGTCGAGCACCAGAAGCTTCTCAGGAAAGTTTCGCACCCAAAACGGATCATTCACAACAAGTGTTTTCGGATGTATCCGGTCCAAAATATGCGTTGTCGTGATATAAAACATATCAAAAGGCGGGTCTTGGCGCAGCCAAACCACATCAAATGTAGAGAGATCCACTTCGGTTTCTTCGCCCAGCGTGAAGTGATCGCCTTCTTTGCGACGCACTGTCAAAGGCCAACCGCGCGCCAAAACGCGCCCTTCACGATAGCTTAGGCGCTCGGGCGTGTAGTAAAATAGGTCATGTCCGCGCGCTTGGGCCTCTTCGGCAATCCGAAAGCTGCTGTCAGCATTGATATTAATCGGCCCGATAGGGTCCATTTGGAAAGCGATTTTCATGATCCAGCCTTATTGCAATGGTTGCATCATAAATGGCCGAGATCGCAACTGGGTTCAATGGCTCAAGCACCAAAAGCATTTTTGACCACATGGCACGCGCCAGTGCCATTGACCAAAGCCACATCAATACGCATCAAGCTGAGAAGACCTTTTGGTAATCTGGCCGCATACTCCTCTGCGGCGGTAGCTATTCGAACCATCTGAGCTGGGCCAATACGCTCAACCGCTTGCGAAAAGTCGCGAGCCCGCTTCACTTCGACAAAAACAGTCTCGTCGTTTTTCGAAAAGATCAAATCAATCTCGCCCGCTTTACCACGCCAGCGTTGCACCAAAAGCGTGTAACCAGCCTGCTCATAATGACGCTGAGCAATGGACTCCGCAGCAAGACCTGCATGATATGCTGTCGCGCCTCGCTGGCGCGCACTTGTTAATTCTTTGGGTAAAATTTTAGTTTTCATGGTTTATTTCACCATAGACAACCTAACAAATGACTAAGTTTTTTGAAGCTCAAGACCAATCTGATAGATTTCACGCCGCTTGATACCCGTGTCTTCTGCCAGCCGGTCCGCAGCGTCCCGCAGGCTCATGTCCTGCATCAATGCCTTCAGTTCAGAAACCAGCACATCATGGCTCATCTCTTGCACCGTGCCCTTGCCAATCAACATAACAATTTCGCCTTTCAGAGTGCTTCCAGCCAGCCGTTCGGACAACTCCCCTAAAGTGCCTGCAATCACTTCCTCAAATTTCTTGGTCAACTCTCGGCAAATCCGGCCTTCTCTCTCACTGCCCAAGACGTCTGCAGCATCACTGATCATTGCAGCGATGCGCTTGGGAGATTCGTAGAACACCAAAGTTCCGGCAGCACTCTCATAAGACTTCAACGCCTTGCGCCGCGCTGCTTTGCTGTTTGGCAAAAAGCCCGCGAATGTAAATGTATCGGTCGGCAACCCACCTAGCGTAAGCGCCGTTATGACAGCCGAAGGACCAGGCAAAGACGTAACGCCATAGCCTTTAGCCTGAACCTCACGGACCAGATGGTACCCTGGGTCTGCAATCATAGGCGTTCCAGCCTCTGACGCGTAAGCGACAGATTGCCCAGCTGCCAAGGCATTCAAAATCTTTGGGCGCGCACGATCCCCGTTATGATCATGATATGCAATCACCGGTCGATCTTTAAGAGCTATCCCATGGATTTCCATGAGTTTTTTAAGTGTTCGAGTATCTTCCGCAGCAAGCATATCCGCGCTCGCAAGAACATCCAATGTGCGCAAAGTTATATCCCGCGCGGTGCCCAAGGGGGTCGCAACGAGATAGAGCATAGGCTCTAGAACGATTTCTTTATGATTCACCTCTAGACCCTCACGCCTCGACGTTTATTATCACCCGGGAACCAATTAGCTTGGGCAGGCGATATTGTCGCCATACCAGACCCAAAGCTCAGGGAGAAAGAAGTTATATATGTTCGCTGTTTTAAGTAGTATTCGCAAGCCCTTCCCGAAACTCGTTAGCGTTTTAAGTCTAGTATGGCTCGCGGCTTGTGAGCCCATTGCGCTCACCACGGCGGGCGCTGGTGGAGGGAACGTCAAGCTTGGAGAGCCAGTCAAAGTAGCGCTTCTTCTCCCTCGCGGAAGCGCAATAGACGGAGATAACACAATCTCCGACTCCCTTGAAAACGCGGCACGACTGGCCGTGGCTGACCTTCAAGGGGTCGAAATAGACTTGCGTGTCTATGCAACAGCGGGAGATGTGACCCGTGCACAAACAGCCGCCCGACAAGCCGTAGCAGATGGAGCTCAAGTTATCTTGGGTCCGCTACGCGCAGAGTCCGCGAACGCAGCCGCCGTTGCAGTTGCTGCTGACGGTGTAAATGTGTTGGCCTTCTCCAACAACACAACAATCTCAGGCGGGAACCTCTTCCTGCTCGGATCAACATTTCAAAACACGGCCAATCGCTTAGCCGATTACGCCAAACGCAGTGGAAAAGACCGTATCCTTATTGTGCATGACGAAGAGATTGGCGGTCAGCTTGGCAAGGCCGCAATCACGCAGGCCATTGCGCGCTCTGGTGCTACATTCGCGGGAGCAGTTGGTTATGAACGGTCCCAGCAGGGTGTGACAAGCGCGGTCCAGCGTATCAAAGCAGCAGCGCAAGCAAGCAGTGCCAATGCAATTTTCATGACATCGACATCGGACGCGGCGTTGCCGTTTTATGCTCAGATGTTGCCAGATGTCGGCATTAACAATACAAACACACAATTCATCGGTCTCTCCCGCTGGGATGTACCAGCTCAAACCCTTCAGCTTTCAGGCCTTCAAGGCGGATGGTTTGCAATGCCTGATCCAACAAAATCAACCCAATTTGCAGAGCGTTTCTCAAGCGCCTACAGTACGCCACCGCATCCTCTTGCCGGCTTGGCTTATGACGGCATTGCAGCGATCGGCGCGCTGGCCAAATCAGGCAAGCGTGACGCGCTATCCACCGCTTCCCTGACCCAAGGGGCCGGCTTTCAAGGCGCCAACGGCATTTTCCGCTTCAATCCAGACGGAACAAACGAGCGCGGCCTAGCGATCGCACAGGTTCAAGACAAGAAAGTCGTGATTATTGACCAAGCCCCAAAATCATTCAGTGGCGCAGGGTTCTAAACTGTCTCTGAACATTTCCATTCCAGAACAACGTGATGATTTGGTCTGCCCAGCAGATCAAATCATTGAAGCTGAAAAGCTCATCGTACAGCTGGCTAGCGCGACAAAAAATTACAATGATGAAGCTGATTTGCGCCGGCAAACGGCAGCCATTTTGCTAGAACACCGCAAGGCAGGTATGACCGCGATCGAGGCTGCGTTTCGTTCAGACCCGTTGGCCGCGCTCCCAACCCGACGCGCCTATTGCTGGCTCGCAGACTGCCTCGTCACCTGCACTTTTGCTGTGGCCTCACAAATTCTACATCCTAAAATAAGTTCAACAGACGATGAGGCACTCGCGCTCTTGGCAGTAGGCGGGTACGGACGCGGAGAGATGGCTCCACAGTCCGACATTGACTTGCTTTTTCTAATGCCAAAACACATCACGCCACGCGCGAAAAGCGTGATTGAGGCCATGCTGTATATCCTCTGGGATTTACATTTAAAGGTCGGCCACTCAAGCCGAACTCTTTCTGACTGTCTTAAGCTTGGCGCCGAAGACTTCACAATCCGCACGGCGCTACTCGAACAGCGTTTTCTTGTCGGTGACAAAGCTCCGGCGGCAACTCTCGCCAAGCGTCTCAAAAGCGAATTGTTCCAAGGCACCGAGACAGAGTTTGTCGCCGCAAAGCTAACCGAACGGGACGAGCGCCATGAACGTCAGGGCGAGCGTTATGTCGTAGAGCCCAATGTCAAAGAAGGCAAAGGCGGCTTGCGTGACCTGCAGTCACTTTACTGGATTGCGAAATACGTTCACCACGTCGAAAGCATCGAGGAACTAGTCCAGCTGGCTGTCTTTCGACCCGAAGAATATGACCGCTTTCAGAAGGCGGAAAACTTCCTCTGGGCTGTGCGGTGTCATCTTCACCTTGTGACAGGGCGCCCCAATGAACAGCTTACGTTTGACCTCCAAGTCGAAGTGGCAGACCGCATGGGCTATCAAGACAAGTCTGGCCGCCGAGCTGTCGAGCACTTCATGCAGGATTACTTTCGCAATGCAACGCGCGTTGGAGATCTGACACGTATCTTCCTAACCAAGCTAGAAGCGATGCACACCAAGCCTGAGCCTCTGCTACAACGTATCTTTTCGCGCAAACCACGCGTGAAAGACGGCTATCAAGTTATTCATGGCCGCCTTGCGGTCTTGGACGAGGCCACATTTCTCTCTAACCCGCTCAATCTACTGCGCGTGTTCGAGGAGGGGTTGCGCACAGGGATGCTCATCCATCCCGACGCAATGCGGCTGGTAACCGCCAATTTACATCTGATCGACGACAGTCTTCGCGAAAACCGTGAGGCCCAACAAATTTTCTTGGACCTGCTCCTCAAACATGGCAACCCAGAGCGCGCCTTACGGCGCATGAACGAGTTGGGTGTCCTCGCAGCTTTCCTTCCCGAGTTTGAGCCGATCGTCGCGATGATGCAATTCAACATGTATCATTCATACACAGTCGATGAGCACACCATTCAGGTGATCTCGAACTTCTCCCGCATCGAGCGACTAGAACTCGAAGAAGAGCTGCCGATCTCTACAGAGATTTTGCGCGACGGAGTCGACCGAAAGGTCCTGATGGTTGCAATGCTTCTACATGACATCGGCAAGGGTCGCGATCAGGATCATTCTGTACTCGGGGCACAGATTGCACGCAAAGTGGCTCCGCGTCTTGGCCTCAACCGCAACGACTGTGATACGGTAGAGTGGTTGGTACGCTACCATTTGCTGATGTCAGATATGGCACAAAAACGCGACATTGCCGACCCGCGCACCGTTCGCGACTTTGCCAAAGCCGTTCAGACAGTTAAGCGGCTAGATTTGCTAACGGTCCTGACCGTCTGCGATATTCGCGGTGTTGGCCCTGATACTTGGAACAACTGGAAGGCCGCACTGATAAGGGCTCTCTATCGCCAGACCCGTCATGCACTAGAAGAAGGCATGGAAGCACTCAACCGTGAAAACAGGGGGACAGAAGCCAAAAAAACGCTGCGGGCCGAACTTCACGGCTGGGACAAGAAAGACATCAAGCACGAAACAGCACGGCACTATCCACCTTACTGGCAGGGCCTTCACGTCACAGCACATGTCGTTTTTGCCAACATGCTCAGAGGCCTGGGCAATGATGAAATTCGGATTGACTTGCACCCCGACGACGACCGTGACGCGACGCGCGTTTGCTTCGTTGTCGCCGATCACCCCGGAATTTTCAGCCGCATGTGTGGTGCACTGGCTCTTGTCGGCGCAAATATCGTAGATGCACGAACCTTTACCTCAAAAGATGGCTATGCCACTGCGGCCTTCTGGGTGCAGGATGCCGAGGGCAGCCCTTTTGAAGCCTCCCGCCTGCCCCGCTTGCGTAAAATGATCGAGCGCACCCTCGCGGGTGAAGTCATCGCCGGCGAAGCCATTCAAACCCGCGACAAACTCAAGAAGAGAGAACGTGCCTTCCGTGTGCCAACGTCGATCACGTTCGACAATGAAGGCTCCGAAATTTATACTATTATCGAGGTCGACACCCGCGATCGCCCCGGCCTGCTCTATGATCTCACCCGTACGCTAGCCAACTCAAACGTTTACATCGCCTCTGCTGTTATCGCGACATACGGCGAACAGGTCGTAGATACCTTCTACGTTAAAGACATGTTTGGCTTGAAATTTTACACAGAAAGCAAACAAAAAACGCTCGAAAACAAGCTCCGCACGGCCATTTCCGAAGGAGCGGAACGAGCGCGCTCTTGAGTGGCAGTCACATCTTTTTTCCGTGCCACAAAGATCCTATAGGTCTTCACGCCAAGCCCGCAGCCGGACGACACACGTAGCAGAGCGCAAAACCTTTCCTTCCTAGGGCCGTCGCGATCGTTTACACCACTCTGAAATAGCAAAAGACCATTAAATGAAACAAATCCGCCTCGTCTCTGGTATTTTTACAGTTGGATTCTGGACACTCATGAGCCGGATCATGGGGTTCGCACGCGATATCCTGATTTCCTCATATCTTGGGCCAGGTGCGGTGATGGATGCTTTTGTGGTGGCCTTCCGCCTACCTAACATGTTTCGCCGTTTCTTTGCCGAGGGCGCGTTTAATGCCGCTTTTGTGCCAATGTTTTCCAAAAAGCTTGAAGCCAATGATGCGCCAGAAGCCTTTGCCTCTGCTGCGCTGAGCTGGCTCAGCATGGCTGTGCTTGCACTCACTGGCCTCGCGCTTGTCTTCATGCCAGCATTGGTCTGGGCCACGGCCGAAGGGTTTGCTGGTGATGAGCGCTTTGACATGGCCACAGGCTTTGGACGCATCGTCTTTCCCTATATTTTCTTTATTTCGCTTGCCGCTCTTTTCTCTGGTGTGCTCAACGCGACGGGCCGCTTTGCCGCGGCAGCTGCCGCACCTGTTTTGCTCAACGTTATGTTAACAGGCGTCATGCTCTTCGCAGCCTACGCAGGTGGCAATGTTGCCCTTGCCCTTGTATGGACAATCCCCTTCGCTGGTCTGGCCCAGCTCGCACTTGTCTATATCGCAACCCGACGTGCGGGCCTGCGTATCGTGCCAAATTTTCCGCGCCCCAGCCCTGAAATGGGCAAGCTCTTACGCGTCGCTGTGCCTGCCAGCTTGGCGATGGGCGTTGTACAAATTAACCTAGTCGTGGGGCAGCTTGTCGCCTCAGAGTATGAAAAAGCTATCAGTTGGCTCTATGCTGCCGACCGCCTCTATCAGCTCCCTCTTGGTGTCGTCGGTATCGCTGTTGGCATCGTTCTATTGCCCGACCTCTCGCGCCGCCTGAAGGCTGGCGATGGCACAGGCGCCCAAAACGCATATTCGCGCGCCTCTGAACTCTCTCTCGCGCTCACGCTGCCTGCCGCCGTTGCCTTGATGGTAATCCCATTGCCGCTCGTTTCAGTTCTGTTCGAGCGCGGCAATTTCACAGGTGATGATGCCGCCGCCACTGCCCTTGCTGTGAGCATCTACGGCCTCGGACTGCCTGCCTTCGTATTGCAAAAAACGTTGCAACCGCTGTTCTTTGCACGTGAAGACACCAAGAGTCCATTTCACTATGCGCTGCTCGCAATGGTGGTCAACGCCGCACTCGCTTTTGGCCTAAAGCCCTATATTGGCTGGCTTGCTCCAGCCGTCGCCGCCACGCTGGCGGCTTGGATCATGGTTATACAGTTGGGTCTTGGCGCTCGTAAATTTGGCGAAGTCACTCGCCTCGACAGCCGCTTTAAGCAACGCATCTGGCGGATCATTTTCACATCAGCGGCGATGGGCGTGGTGCTTTGGATCACCAATCTAGCCCTCTCACCACTTTTTATTGCAGGCGGTTGGCGCTACCTTGCGCTCACACTGCTGGTTGTGATCAGCGTCCTCGCTTACTTTGGTCTCGGACAGCTTTTCGGAGCCTTCCGTCTAGCCGAATTCAAGTCTGCCCTGCGCCGCGGATAAATGCTCTGAGCCGTACAAATCCGCCCGGACTGACGATAAACGATAGGGCGAAGCCAACTACAAAGCCTGAAAGCTCTGCAATCCACACACCATCCGAACCAAAGAGCAGCCCCAGAACCAACCGGATCATCATCAAAAATCCGATGAGCTGGAACGCTCTGATCTGAGGTTGCCCCACGGAGCGCAACTGTACCCAAAGAATATAACTGAAGGCTCCAATTAATCCGTATGCGCCAGGATAGCCTCCAATAAGCAGCCCCGCGTCAGCCTTGGTGAAACCCCAAACAAGCGCACCACAAATCGAGGCGGCAAAGAACACAGCCAAGACCGCCCACCAGCGAAACCTATCCCCAACATATTTTCCAAGCGCGAGCATGATCGCCGCAGCAAAGATCATATGAGTAAAGTTCGCATGCAAAAATGGATAGCTCACAAATCGGATCAGATGTTCAAGCGGCCACTCGCCGCGCTCCCACATAAGCTGCACAAGACTGCCAAAAACGCAGTAGTCTTCTATTGCAGAGACGCGCCACCCAATTCCCATGCGCCCACCAATCATTCCTGCTTCTGCGGCGGCAAAGACGCCTTCGATCCCCACCATCGCGGCAAAGAGAACCACGACAGCAGGAGAGATGTCATTCACTGGACTTTCTACGCTCATAACCGGCCTCTGCTTGACGTTGCTTGGCCTCCTGAGTAAGCCAGCGACAACAAGAGTTCCAGACGGAGAAATATCATGAGCGATGCGCTCCAGCCGAACACGGCGTTCAAGAAACGCGTCTTTTCAGGCATCCAGCCCTCCGGCGGTCTGACTCTTGGAAACTACCTTGGCGCCATCAAGCGCTTTGTGCAGATGCAGGACGAAGATTACGAGACGATTTACTGCATGGTTGATCTTCACGCCATCACCGTCTGGCAAGATCCGGCCGCATTGCGCCGCCAAACCCGCGAGCTGGCCGCAGGCTTCATCGCCTCAGGCATTGATCCTGCAAAATCAATCCTCTTCAATCAGTCCCAAGTCGCAGAACATGCGCAGCTGGGATGGATATTCAACTGTGTTGCTCGCATGGGTTGGATGCAGCGGATGACCCAGTGGAAAGATAAAGCTGGCAAGAATTCACAAAATGCCTCGCTCGGCCTCTTCGCCTATCCATCGCTCATGGCGGCTGATATTCTTACATATCACGCCACCCATGTTCCGGTGGGCGAGGACCAAAAGCAGCACCTTGAGCTGACGCGAGATATCGCCATCAAGTTCAATAATGATTACGGTGTGGACTTCTTCCCCGTTACAGAGCCGGTGATTGAGGGCGCAGGTACGCGCGTCATGAGCTTGCGGGACGGAACCAAAAAAATGTCCAAATCTGATCCGTCCGATGCGTCGCGCATCAACATGACGGATGACGCAGACACTCTTGCAAAGAAAATTCGCAAAGCCAAGACCGACCCGGACGCGCTGCCCTCAGAAGCCGAAGGTCTCGAAGGCCGCGCCGAAGCGCGCAATCTCGTAAACATCTACGCTGGGCTTGCAGATATGAGCGTTGAAGCCGTTTTGCGCGACGTCGGAGGCAAAGCCTTTTCAGAATTCAAGCCGCTGCTCGCTGAGCTCGCGGTCGCTAAACTTGCTCCTATTTCAAGCGAAATGGCACGCCTCATGGAGAACGAGGCAGAGATCGACGCGCTCCTGCACACGGGCGCTGATGCGGCCCGTGCCATCGCCGCGCCTATCCTTGAAAAGACATACGAAATCGTTGGCATGGTCCGTTGAGCGACGCACCCGCGCACAGCCTCTGTGCGCGGCGGGCTCTTTCACCCTTTCTGGCATGGTCCTATTGTGTCTCGAAACAATAGGAGCCAGACAATGACACACCCTGTAGACCCTCAAGCCCGCATCGGGCATGTACACCTCAAAGTAGCCGACCTTGACCGCGCTATCGCGTTTTACTCAGGTGTTCTGGGCTTTTCCGTAACCCAGCGCTACGGAGCAGGTGCCGCTTTTCTCGCGGCGGGAAACTATCACCACCATATTGGCCTCAACACCTGGGAAAGCGCTGACGGCACCCCCCCACCCAAAGGGCACACAGGGCTCTATCACACCGCGTTTTTGTATCCGAGCCGCGCAACGCTCGGTGATGCACTGAAACGGATTCTCAACGCAGGTATCAAGCTCGATGGTGCATCCGATCACGGGGTCAGCGAAGCGCTATA
>Ga0209137_1004499_pt1 | contig 11055 bp, 13 predicted proteins | sample SaaInl5LU_22_DNA_FD_184642 | JGI IMG/M metagenome (GOLD analysis project Ga0209137, IMG submission 184642) | Marine microbial communities from expanding oxygen minimum zones in the Saanich Inlet - ESP_105LU_22_DNA (SPAdes) (version 2) | ecosystem: Environmental > Aquatic > Marine > Intertidal...
TTCTTCATCTTCGTGTCGTAACATCATACCCGCAGCAGTCAGTCCAATAATTAAAAACACAACTGCGATCGCTAATACAATCCAATAAAAACTATCCATGAAAATTCTATATTATTGTGAGACAAAATAAAATAGATTCGAGACAAACTCGCCACAACTACCACAACTACCACAACTACCACAACTACCACAACCATCCTAAACTATCTATTCTTCAAAGATTTAACAATTATTATAGTTTGTAATTCCATCCCATGTAATTTTATTTGTTTCCGCCCATGCCTTCAAATCACATTTGGGCAATCCTTCAAAAATAAATGCACCAGAACCAGAATCGTATGTATACACATCATGCCCATTAAGCTGATTATACGGTTTAGCTTGGTCGTCTTCCCCGTTTGGTTTGGTTTCCGCGAAATCATCACGACCTAGATTCGGACTGTTATATCCCAATACACATTTTTGTCGACCTTGATCGTCTTTCCCCATTTCGATCCATGTATCCGGACAAGCCCCCTTTGATTTAGGCCATACTTCCCCGGATTGTCCATAATAATATAACAAATATCCTGCATATGTTAATCCTAAAATCAATAACACCAATGCTACCATCAATACAGTATTGTAAAAAGAATCCATTGCTTGTTGTATACATATGAGCAATATTTTGTTGTGTCAAAAAAGCAAAATTATTTCTAAAGTCACATTATAAAAGATGTCTCAATTTCAACCATATACAAATGCAGAACAATGGTCACAAACAACACAAAATGAAGCCATCCTAGATATGGATCGGTATAATGGACGTGTGAATATTTTAGATGATTCCAATCCAGATCTTCGATTTCAAATGGCCGAGAAAATCGCGATCAAAAACAAAGCATCCGAATATCGAGACCCTTTAGTCGGTATTCATGAAGACAATGTACTTGCACAAGTATACTTTTCAGAAGGCAATGTACAGATCCTACAAAATGGATTACGCGCCGGAGTGTACGAAAAATCGGGCCAGAAAATGGTGATTCCCCCACAAAATGTAGAAAATCTGAAAATCATTATGCGCAGTATCTTTTTACAATATGCAGAATATAGCAATGATTCCGTCACTGCACAAGTCGAAAAACTGAATAGCTATGTGTTGGATTATGCCGTGAATTCTGTATACAATGAAGCTATCGGATATATGAACTATTGCCGCGATCAAAGTTCACTAGTAGTACCTTTAGACAGACCCGAAGTATCTAGAGACTTTAAAGGATTGGAGTTTAAATCAATGATGATGTAAATCCCTGTATGTGTATAGTGAGACTCTATATAAATTAGTTTATATGTAGTATTTATATAGAGAAATGAAACAGAACTCCTTGTTGTATATTATCCCAATATTAATTGTATTAATGTTCCCGTTGGTTTTATCCTTACATATACTAAAAACAAATAGAATCGCAGCAATCACTCTATTTTCAATGACCTTTTTTCTATTTGTAGCGTGTTTGCAACAATTATTTCCTCGTGTATTTAACAAAAAGAAAACACAAATAAATCGGATGTATTGGATTCATAAATTAATAGACAAAATTGATACGTTTTATGTTATTTTATTCTTCTTAATGGGTGTGATTGGACTTATGGTGAATTATTTTTTGTAAAGGGAAATAACCATCTATCCATTGTAGTTCGTACACAAAACAATCTGTGTAATACAATACCTAAACCGAACACCAAGAAAATTGCATACAAAAACGCATGTTTATATGGCAATAGTCTTGAAAGTAAAAATGCACCTAGTAGAGACATTAATACATCCATGATCGCTATATCCATTACACGAAATGAATGTATACCCTTTTTTGGTTCTCCTAATATATGCTTGTAGGGACATAGATCTATCATAATCGAACCTGGGAAAATATATATATTTAGGATATAAAAGATGACTGCCGCTCAACAAACATTTGCCATGATTATGGGATTTTATATTTTCTTGTCGTATTTCCTAGTTCCTGGGATTTTTTACTTTTTTGTAGAAAAATCTCTTCAATCCGCTGGAAAAGGATTTATTCTTGGTAGTTTGATGTCCATTGTATTGTGGTTAACATATGGCTCAAAAATGGTTTGAATAGTTTGGATTTATATATAAAAAATTGATGATTTTGATTTATATATAAGAACATGTAGACATACACAGATATTTATATAGTTGAAGTATAACATGCCTACACACAAATGGACCTCGCATATGAGCAAAACGTACAATCGCGAATACTGGCACAATCGAGAAACCAAAAAATCAGTATGGGTCAAACCACAAGAAGTCATTGATTATGAAAAAGAAAAAGAAGTAGAAAAAGAGAAAAAACGAAAAGAAAAAGAAGAACAACGGAAAATATGGAAGCAACGCGAAGAAGAATTCTTTCGGGAACACGAACAACGACGTGCAGAACGCGAAAAAGCGGAAAAAGCGGAAAAAGAATCTTATGGGATGCAAATTGTCAATGGAAACGGCATGAGCTGGACCATTGAAGGAGGGGCTCATTGGACCAAAGATGATTATATGGAAGAATTACGTAATTATAACCAGGCGTTACGCGATTTTTAGATTTAGATTAGATTGATCAATATGGTTATGATGGTGTTTATGTTTTTTTCTAGTTTGTTATACTGATAATATATATAAACCTTTTAGTTTACGTACAGTAAAATCTATGATTAGTGGGCTATGTAGAAAGACAAATCAAAGAATATCTCCGAAATATGCGGACAAAAAAAATAGTTATTGTTGTCCAGAATGTACGAAAGATCTTGTATTATGTAAAGGTGATATTATAAAACCATATTTCAGACATAAAATGGATTTACAACCATGTAAATATTACGATCAAACAAGTGAAAGTCAAATTCATCATGATGCAAAAGGACAAATTCAGTTTTGGTTATTAAACGAGTATTCTCTAACAATCGAACGAACTTGTAATTGTTGTAATCAAATTGAAAGTTTTGAAATTCCTGGAATAGATCAAGATTCTAATATATTGTTAGAATACAGATTTCAGTATAATGGTGCTAAAATAGCAGATGTTTGTTATTTGGACAAGGATAATATTGTATGTATATTTGAAATCTATCATACACATAAAACAAAAGCGTCTGATCGTCCAGGGCTATGGTTTGAATTAGACGCAATGAATATTTTTGAGTATAAATCTGATGGGAAAGACATAAAATTAGAATGCATAAGGAAAGAGAAATGTCAAGATTGTTTGGATAAAGCGATTAAAAGAGAATTAAAAAGAACAAAGGCGATTAATATACTGTATACTTGGTTAAAATCAATACATATTAAACCATTTGATTTTTTTCATGATGATAGAAAGTATCATAGTACAGAAGTGTTGGAAAACGACTATTTTAATATAGGAATTTATGAGAAATGGAAAATGGATGAAGAAATGGAAGAAATGGAAGTAGATGGAAAAGAATATATCGAAACCCGTTATAAAATACGATTATGTTTTGATGATGAAATTCCAGATTTTCAAAAAGATTGTCATTTCATCGACTATGATAGTTTAACAGGTATATATTTTGTAGATGTAGATTGGGTTTGTAACCAACAAATAAAGCCTGTATTTATTCGTTTTGAACACTCGATGGATTATTTCAAAAATGGTTATCAGAGGAATTGTACTAAAAAGTGCAAAACAAGTTGTGATTGTAAAAACATATGCCCGTATCCATATCACTACGATTACTCGTGTACTTACGATCGTCCGTTTCGTGTCCAATTTTTAAATGTTCACAAACAAAATTACAAAGTTATTTCCATAGATAATTGGTGTGATATTGAAACATATTCAGAATATATTCCTTGTTTTTTATGTAAAGATAAAAATACTCCTTTATCTGTCATGCTTACTAATAAAATGAGTACATTGTATTGTAAGCAATGTGATATAGAATGTTTTTCAAATAGAATATGCTATTTTGATGTATCTTATTTTCGAAAAGATAAATTTAAAGAGTTAGGTGGTCAATGGGATTACCACAAAAGAAAATGGTATTGTTATCAAGACAATTTGAAATTAGACGAAATTCAAAAACACTTTCAAAGACTGTAAATAATTATGATGATTGATATGTGATTTATATAAAAAATTGAAGATATATTTAAATGTTCTGAAGTATATTATTTTAACTATGGAAAGAGATTTACAATACGAGCAAGCAAACATTATATATGATGAAGGCTATCAAAGAAATGGTATAAAATGTAAAAATTATGAATTATGTGAACATATATTACCTCCAGATGCGTACAATCATGGTACTTGTTATCTATGTATGACTTGTGGGGATTGGTTTAAAGTAGGTGGATTTGGATGGAATGAATTAGAATTTCGACAAAGCGAAGAAGAATGTGTAGTATGTAATGAAAACACTAATACACAACTAAAATTTCCAACAAATTGTGGTCATTGGTTTTGTATTTCTTGTTCCCGTAATATTTTATTTTGGGACGAAAGCCGATACCATATGTCTCCAGTTTCGTTCGGGTGTCAACCATGTCCAAATGGATGTATAAATCCAGAAAAAGGAAGACAATGCTATTGTATAGAATACGATACAATTCAAGATGAATGGAAACAAAATGATCCAGATAAATATAAAGAATGGAATGATGCTGAATCTGAGTCTATAGAACTATCTGAGGAGAATCCTGGTTCTGTATTTGGTTCAAAAAAGTGTCCATTGTGTCGTGAAAAATATAAAAGAGTTTATAGAAATATGTGAAATTGGTAGATGGTTCAAAACCACAAAATAATTACCATTAAAATTAGTATAAATACATATAGTTTTTTATACTAACTATGTCTCAACCTACAGAGAATACGAAATCGACTGAATCGAAATCTTCGGAATCATCGAAAACCATCCTACCAGACAACTTCGTATCGGTGATGATCGATTTTGTCGCAGATCTGACCACCACGTTTCCTGAATATCGTGAACATTGGGCCAATTATCATGCAAATACACCGACAGAAACTTGGGTCGAACTATACGAATATTCCATGGCTGTATACCCAGAACGTTTTTTCGATATTTTGTACCAAAACGACGAGATCTTTGCGGATTCACATGAAGCCAATACTGCCTTTTTACCTGGGATGGATTTTAAATTATTATATGGGTGTGATGGTGTCTCAGAAACCACCAAGAAATCGATTTGGAAATATTTACAACTGATCTTGTTTATGGTCATCGGAGACGTAAAAGACAAGGGTGCCTTTAAAGAATCCGCCAATTTGTTTCACGGGGTCGATGAAGATGAACTACAAGAAAAATTGACCAATGCCATGAGCGGGATCGGTGACTTTTTTAAAAGTATGGAAGATACTATGGGTCAAGGACAAGAAGGGGAAGAAGGACAAGAGGGTGAAGGATCCGCGTCAACAGATCAAGGTCGCAATCCACGTGAATTTTTCGAGAAAATATTCGGACAAAACGCCGACGGAAATGGTGGAAGTGGTATGCCGAATCCCGAAGATCTACATAGCCATTTGAAAGGACTATTCGGTGGTAAACTCGGTAGTCTCGCCAAAGAACTTATGGAAGAATTAACCGACGATATTCAAGAAGCTCTTGGATTAAGCCCAGAAGATATGAATGAAACAACCGGGACTAAAGATTTGTTTGCCAAATTGTTGAAAAATCCACAAAAATTTATGCAAATCGTTCAGAAAATCAATGCGAAATTTCAAGAAAAAATTCGAAAAGGCGATTTGTCGCAAGAAGAAATCATGAAAGAAGCCGGAGAAATGATGAATAAAATGAAAGAAATGGGCGGCAACTCCAAACAAATGAACGAAATGTTTAAAAATATGGCGAAATCAATGGGCGGAGATATGGGCGGAATGGGTAACATGTTTTCCGGCATGAATAAGAAAAATATGCGTGTAGATACCAATGCGATTGATCGTATGATGAAAGCACAATCGACTCGGGAACGACTACGTGCGAAAGTCGAGAAAAAACGAATGGAAGAACAATCGAAGAATTATGTCATTGAAGAAACGGCGACCGGAGAAAAAGTATATCGACCCAAAGATGGAGAAAAACAAGAACGATCGACGGTACGACCCGAAATGAGCGCGGCAGAATTAGATGCGTTAGCCGCGGAGATCGAAGCGACAGGGGAACCGAGTACAAACACAGCTCCTACAAAGAGTAGCAGTGGAGCCAAGAAAAAGAAGAAGGGAAAAGGGAAGAAGTAAATGATTTCGTATACACATCATGAAATTATTTACCAGTTTGTAATGCATGTTTCCGTTTTTCCCACACATACGTCGCTCGTTTGAAATCCGATGCCAATCCGACCGCACCCATTAAATCTAAAAACATCTTGGTTGGATTATATTGTGTTGTGACACCAAACTCCGACGCTGCATAATCAAATGGATATTTGTGGTGCCAGTTGTGCCAACCTTCTCCAATCGCCATCACCGACACCAATGCATTTTCAGTTGCATGAATCGACTTGTCATAAGGTCTGTCTCCATACATATGCGCCAATGAATTCACACACCATGTAAAATGCAACACAGCAACATAACGCAATGCACCTGCCACCCAAAAACCATGCCAAAAGTGATCCCCCCACCATGTTGCCACATAAGCTGGCATCATAAAACACATTGCCAGCGCAAACCATGGATCCGTGTATTTTTGGATCATTACAACCGAATCGTTTTCTAGATCGTCGAAACGAAGACGTTTGCCACTTTCGATCACTGCAGGATGCTTTTTCACAAACAACCATCCCATATGAGAAAACCAGAATCCACGCTTAGCATTATGTGGATCTGCGTCAGTTTCTGCATATTTGTGATGCACACGATGATCCCGACACCAGTGATAAATCGTTCCTTGATTTGCCACAGAATTGCATAACATTAGAAACGTCCGAAGACTATATGTTGCTTTGTAAGAACGATGCGCCCAAAGACGATGTGCACCGGCAGTAATGCCTAAACCACTAATTGGCCACAAAACGAATGCCCATAGAAGTGTGTTGATATGACAGTGTGGAATACAGGCAATTCCGTATGTGGCCGCAAAATGTACGACACTAATATAAATAATCATAGGGATATTGAGTTGAGTTTCCATATAATTCTATTATATTGGTATATATAATAGAATGATGAAATTGTATATAAATGTGTTTATGTAATATTTTTCCACATTAGTCTGACAAGTTCAAACGACAAATAGTAATCGTTAGCCACAAAATACTCATGTGGAATAACAAATGATTATACTCGTAGCCAATATGCATTGTCCGTATTAATATTATAACATAAAGTACTGTGAAATTTTGTATACCGAGTTCATATGATTTACTCTGTATAATAGATAACAGGATAGATACAACCAACGGCAGACATATATATATATTTACTTTGGTAAATTTCCAATCGAATTTTGTCTCACTATAAAGAAAGGGTGTACCTGTTTGTTGCAATTTTTGCAAGAACGTGACCGATTGATATACACCACAACCATATAATATCACGAAAAAGACGGTTAAAGATTCTCGTGTAGTTGTGAGTGTCAGATCATAAGGCAGTATGTAAAATGATATTTCTGAAGAATTTCGCCATATATTTGTCATTGTTTTGAAAAAACCATTCATTAAAATACATGTGACATCCAATTGGTAAAAAGGCAAAATAGAGCCATGTGCAGTATCTATATCAAAAGATGGGTATGCATTTACCAGCGCATTGTATATTTTGGTATGATACCCATAAGAAGAAATACTTAATACAAACAAACCAAAAAGGTCATACATATACACCCATCTCATACTCGAATTATAATAAATACAAGCGGTTATCCATGTAATTCCACTAGTATATTGTAAACACCATTCATTGATTATATACATGGTGGATTCGTTTGTAGATATTAGACTTCGAAAATATTTGACCCAAACCTTTAAAATGATCATAAACCAATAAATATTCAAAAAGTAAAACGTATAAGTAAACACATATGCGATTTGTTTGACAGAAATATCCGTATACTGATCGTAAAAAGATCGGTCATATAGAATATTTTCTACATAATAATCAAGTCTATAGTAATAAAATGATGTGGTAAATAACATAGCCGCAATGAGCTCATAAAAATAATATTGCACCTTATCCGATTTTCGTCGAGAATCATGTATCATCGTACGGATGATCAATGGAATGGAACTGATTTCCATCATCAATAAATTCTTATTGATTTTTGTCACATCATATGGACTCACATAATATTTACAATACATTAATGTTAATACGATGGCATGATGTACAAAAGAACTTAGATTAACCAAGGGTAATTCGATTATGTTTTGTGTAATGATTATGTAGTTTGTCATATCTATGTAACCAGGATCTTTGGTTGTTTCGTATTGATGAATATTGTATAATGTACATACACAAACGATTAAACCAACGATGTTCTTGTAATAATTGACCAGTTTTTCTATTTGGGTTGCATATTTCGGAGGCAATACTTTCTCAATAAACGTAAATAACATAGTTTTATGTAGTAGGTTATTTATAATTAGACAAACACTTTATATCATTGTTATAGAGTGTTTTATACGCAAAAATTATTTAAGTTTATCGTCGTTTTGATTTTCGATGGTTTATTTTTCGTTTTTTTTGTTGGCGATTACGTCTTGTTTTTCTACCACCTATCGCTGTTGTTTTGATTTTATCCCACCAAAACCGTCCATTGTATTTCTCTTTTTTCAAATTGGTTTTCCATTCTTTCACCTTGTTTTCTACCTTGGTAGTATCTATAACCGTAAACGGGTTGTTATCATTACAAAATACATGCAATAATGCAGCGTTTGCACAATGCATCTTAAAACATTCTTGAACAATGGTCGCGCATTCTTCTGCAACATAAAGTAATTCCGTTTTATTACGTGTAAGTTGTATGGCTTTTCCAGCTAAAAATCCTAATGCAATTAATCCGACTCCAAAGGGGGGTACTGCAATACTGATTGTAGCGGTTCCAATCGCAGCAGCGGTTGTTGCTGCTTGTGTAACCGTTTTTGAATTTGAAGACAGGGCTATCAAAACCGCACCTAATCCTAAAAAACTTTCTGATGTAATTTTACTTGCTGTATCCATGGTATTGTTCGATTGTTTTAATTCAGAGTCATTTGATTGTTTGGGATCTTTTGTTGTTTCTTCCGACACAGTTTTTTCTTCCGACACAGTTTTTTCTTCCGACACACTTTTTTCTTCCGACACAGGTTCTTTATTCGACACAGGTTTTTCTTCCGACACAGTTTTTTCTTCCGACACTGTTGTTTTATCTAACTTTGCTTTTTCTTCACTTACTTCAAATACAGTTGGACCAAATGCAGTTTTACTTATATTTGCCATAAATAATTTACCGACATTATCTTCTTTATTAAATAATGTGCCCCAATTTTTTTTGTTTGTTTCTAGATCATTTCCAAATTCTTTTTTTTTAATGATATGTTTCACTTTATTCTCGTAAATAATGAAATAACTATTCAAAAGTGTCAACTCACGCAATAATTCGTGTGTAAACCAACTTCCATAAACATTACGATTAAGCATTCTGCCAAATTTACCTGACACAGTTGCATCATCGCCTTTATCATACATAACTTTTTCTAAAATTGCATAAATTTTCTTTAGTTTTCCATCGATTATAGCGATAAATTTCTGGTCTAATCCTATTTTATCGTCTATAGTTTCACTAGAATCACTCATTCTTTATATATACTCCTATTTTATTTTCGATATTCTTTCATCCCCCCTGGGAAACTATCCACACGAACCATTCCCTTTTTTAATAACTCTTTTTCCAACAGTTCACTCGCATTACACTCCGAATGTGCACAATAACAGATCACCGGGACTTCGTTTATTTCTAATTTTCCAGATTTCACCATCTTATGTAACTTTGGATAGTGTAATTCACATACAGACAATATCCACTTCCCCAAGACATCCGCCGACATTTTCTTCACTTGTGCCGCCGTCAGATTATACGATCCCGGAATATGATCTTTTCCATAATACTCACATGGCAATGCATTCAATACAACTGCGTCTCCGTCTTCTAAACATCTCATCACACACGAAAGACCTCGTTTACACACAATAACTTGAGTGTAGATTTGTGGAAGCCAGGTATCGCATTGTTTGTTTGCCATCACCACATGAAAATGCCGGTAAAAACTTTCCGCGGTGGTTTTCCCTTTTTTCGTCGTCGTATAGATCTGTGGACATCGTAAATGCAATTTGGCACATCCATTTGCGTCTAGTTTAGCAACCCCGTGATTCTTGAATCCATTATATGCTTTTTTCGCCCCTTGGACGACTAAAGAACTCGAAGAATCCGCCGCCCAATATAAAATGGTTCGATGTGCACCTTTTTTTCCCATACTGAAATCGATGCGCTGATCACAACTTGCTGGTTTCCGTGGTTTGAAATTGGTAGTACTTTCTATAAATTCCGAGACAAAATCCTGCTCGTCTAACCATTGAGGCTTTTTTTTCGAAGATGACAGTGTAGGAGAATCTACACTAAATGTTGTACACGATGCACATATGGTAGTCATTATATATGTTTGTCCGATTTTGTTTAGTCAAACATATATATTTATCTATTCCGATTTTTGTTTCTTGTGTTCGATAGATTTGTTATATATACAGTAACATGTATGTACGCATACGTCCAACAAATATATTAGCACGATCCCTACTGCTAAACGTGTCATATTGTTTTTCGGAAGCATATTCAAGAAATCCTCCATAAACAGGTTTGGAATCATAAATGCGAAAACCAAATATAAAAAGGCTTTGACTACACCTAATTCAAAACCGAGTTCAGGATCCGATTCTTGTGATGCTACATGTGATGCATTGGCAGCAATACCTGTAAGCGCAATCATATCAATCAGACTCTTGATGAAAACTTCCATCATCGAGTGTGGATGATGCGCATATA
>Ga0209137_1004501_pt1 | contig 11053 bp, 9 predicted proteins | sample SaaInl5LU_22_DNA_FD_184642 | JGI IMG/M metagenome (GOLD analysis project Ga0209137, IMG submission 184642) | Marine microbial communities from expanding oxygen minimum zones in the Saanich Inlet - ESP_105LU_22_DNA (SPAdes) (version 2) | ecosystem: Environmental > Aquatic > Marine > Intertidal...
CGTATAAATACTTTCGCCATACACTTGATTCCGACCTCTATATTTTGAGTTCCAATTCATTTCTCCACCCCAGCGATCTTCATAGAAATAGCGAAATGCAACGTTGTTTTTTTGGGTTTTAATGGAATTGAAAATTGAGATTCGGTGTTGTAAAGTCAAATCGGTAAACCCATCACCATTGTCATCAATGGGGTTGGAATAGTTGAAATAGTTAACGCCAATTAATCCTTGTAGACCTTTTAAGTTATACTTTGCACCCAAATCTACATTTAATTCACCCCATGAGGTGGTATATGTTTCTATGTTAAATGGATGTACGTTTTCGGGGCGTTTGGTGATTAAATTAATAACTCCTCCAATAGCTTCCGATCCGTATAGGGTAGACGCAGGACCTTTGATTACTTCAACTTGCTGAATGAGTGATTGTGGTATTCCCGACAGTCCATAAACGGTTGACAACCCACTGACTAAGGGTAAACCATCAATGAGCACCATTGTATTGGCACCTTCTTGTCCATTAATGTGAATGTCTCCCGTATTGCAAACGTTGCAATTAAGTTGTGGTCTAACCCCGTTAATCCCTTCAATAGCTTCAAAAAAACTCGCTTTGGGAGTGGCTCTAAAAAAATCAGCACTGTAGAGTTCAACTTGAACAGCACTTTTGAGTTTTGAAACTTCCTGGAGTGTTCCTGAAATAACAACTTCGTCTAAACTATCATTCTCGAGTAGTATTGTACCTATATTTGTAGTGCTTCCATTGACATTAAGTATTTTAGGCGTATAACCAACATACGAAATAATGAGCTTATTTTTTCCTGTTGTAGATTCAATAGAAAATTTTCCGTTTTCATCGGAAATCGTACTCTTTAAATTTATACTGTTATAAATAGTCGCTCCAAAAAGTAAATTATTATCTTGGTCTTTGATCATTCCTTTTAGTGTTTGGGCTAATGTGGTTTTTGCTAAAAGAAAAATTAGTACAAAAATTATATTATGTTTTAAAACCAAAGTTGTAATTTTATAGAGATTACATGTAATTGTTCACCACCGCAAAACTAATGAAAAAAACCAAAGAAAAAGAACATTATCTAAAGGAAATTTATAGGTTAGAAACAAGCGACAAAACAGTCTCTGTCAAAATTCTTTCTGAAGTGTTTGGAATTTCAAAGTCATCTGTTTCAAATATGGTTAAAAAGCTGGTGGCGATGCAGCTTTTAAACTCTGCACCTTATAAGGCAATTGAGCTCACTAGTGAAGGGAGAGAACTGGCGCGAAGTATTGTAGCAAAGCACCGTCTGATTGAGTTGTTTCTGGTAGAAATAATGAATTTTGATCCAGAAAATGTTCATGAAATTGCAGAAGAAATTGAGCATATAGATAGCCCTCCATTTTTTAGAAAAGTAAAACAAATGTTAGGCCAAAAGAACATCGATCCACACGGCAGTCCTATCCCTGATGTTGAGTTTTAAAAAGTCAAACTTTAGATCGTTTAAATTAGTCTAATTCTGATTTGAATTATCATTTTGCAACTCCACAATCACTTCGTTTTTTCGATTAAAAACTTCGTAAGGCGCATTATATCCTAAAAATTGAAAACGATTAGAGTGCGTAAGTCCTGCTGAAATTAAAGCTGAAATTAATTGCTGTTTATATTTTTCAATTTTCGCATCATTTGCCCAGCCGTTAAAAGAAATTGCTGCAACTGTTTTAGCGGGCTCTTCCTTAAATAGTATTTGCGATTGATCGGGTTGGGGTAGGGTTTTTAGATCAAATTTCCTAGGCACCATAAAAGACATCGTCATAGAATCTTCTAGAGTCATGGCTACAGGCGAAGTCATCGCTATTTTTTCACGACGTTCATTGGCGCCAAAAATATAACCTGCTAAAATTGAAAACCCTTCACTTGAAGCTTCTTTGTAGCTAGAATTTGAAAGTTTAACCGTAGTAAATAAAGTTGAGTTATACTGGCGGATTTCAAATTGGTCATAGGTTTTAGTGACGACATAGGGATACATTTCAATGTTTCGCTGACTATTTAGAGCAAAAAGTTGTACAAGTATAAAAGCAACTGCTAGGACGCCAAAAAGTATAGATGCGATTTTCATAAAAATTCTATTAGTTAATAATCAAATTTAACGAATAAATTTCAAACCTAAATTTTGAGGTTTTATCTGCTGATTAAGCATCTAGTTCAGTCTATAAAACCAAAAATAAAAAAACCTACACAAGCAAGCTTGGTAGGTTTTCGAGATAATGTGAATTGTGACTAACTCATATTTATTGTACAGCGACATTAAATGTTGCAGTAATATCTGTTTCACCACCTGCATCTTCAAGACCTGTATTTGGTTTTGTAGGTTCATGGCGCAATGTAAAAGTCAATGTTCCAGAGCTCACAGCTCCTGCATCCAGAGTAAACTCGGTTCCTAACTTATTACCATTTGAGTCAAGGTTTTCATTGGTAATTGTAACATCCAATCCACCTGCTGAGGTATGGAAGAATTGGTGTTCGTCACTTTCCTCTTCAACTTCTTCTGTGATGTCTTCAGCTGGATTTTCGGTTTCGTTAAGTAACACAATTTTACCATTGTATGTGATTCCTGCAGCTAAATTTCCAGTAGTAATAACGGGTTCGTCAGGACCATCGCCATCCAAGTCACGAGACTGAAGTATAACTTCTGCGCCACCGCCAGCGGGTTTAAGAGTAACGGTAAGCGTGGTGATCACTTCCTCTTCGTTTACGGGTTGTGGGTCATCGTCTTTTGTACAACCAATAAATAATGTACTTACTACTAATGCTAGTGTTAAAAATTTGATATTTTTCATTGTTTTTGTTTTTAAATTGTTGTTTTAATAATTGATTTTAAGATTTAATAAAAAGTTTCTACCCAAATCATCTGCATAATAGCGCAAACGATTCAGATAGTTTCGGTAGGATGTGTCTAACACGTTTGTAATCCTAAGTCCTACCGTTAATTTTGAGGCTTGGTTGAGGTTAATATCTATACTCGAACTAAAATCTAGCAAATGGTAGGCTTCAGGTGTTGAGCTTACATCAACTTCTTGCAAGGTTTCTGTTTCTGGAATATAGACTTCAAAATTAGTATTAGGATAGTTATTTTGTTTAAAATTATATGAGCTTTGTAAAGCCAAGCGAATAGAATTGAAACTGGAGTTTTGATACACAATTTCGTTGCTAATATTGACAGGTGGCATACCTATTAACGGCGTATTGAGCGTACGGTCATAACCTTTAACCAAAGAAAATTGACTGTTTATACGGTAATTTTCAGCAAAAGTATAGCTGGCATCAACATCGACACCCAACAATTGAGCATTGGTTTGGCGGTATTCCCACACTTGAAAGTTACCTCTTAAGGTTTGCCGGATTTCTGTAGGTTCATTAACTATAAAGTCAGAAATTGTATTTATGTAGGGATTGATGTTAAAACTAAATTGATCACTATCGCTTTGCAATGTCAACGCGACTTTGTGCGCTATTTCCGACTTGAAGCTTAAATCTCCCTGTTCTATTCGAGAAGCAGAATGGTGTAAGCCTTCACTAAAAAGCTCTGAGGGGTTTGGCGCCCTTGAAGCAACAGAGTAGTTAAAAAACACCTTATAATCTTCTCCAAATGTATAGGTTGCTCCCAAAGTTCCAGAACCATTATTAAATTTTGGTTGTGGATTGGTTAAAATTTGAGTACCTAAATCCTCAACTACAATTTCGGAAAAACGTTGGTTATAATTTCTAGAGTCCCAAAAAGACGTTTTATAAAATTTAAAAACATCCATATGTGAGTAATCATAACGCCCTCCAGCTTCCAAAAGTAAATGATCATTCAGTTGGTAATCTATTATAAAATACAATCCTGAGTCGTACATTTCATAGTCAGGAATCAATCGTCTAACACCCGTACTTGGGTTAGCAAAATTGTGTTGATACTTCGTCATCAAACCAGATTTTAATAGAATTTGATCACTCAAACGCGATTCAATATCCACTAAAATAGTATGGGTAACTAATTCTAAGTCCGAAGCTGGCTTATCTTTGTCATCTCCACGTCTAATATCAAATTCCAAACGATTATTTCTTTGAAAATCATATTGGAAATTCAGTTTTCCAAAGTTCTCAAATCGTTTAAACCCTTTTACAGTAGCCAAATGATGGGTGACATCTTGACTTGGCGCTTTAATAGCGTATGTAAAATCCTTAATGATTAAAGGTTTATCGCTGCTTATGGCACGAACTTGATCTTTTGCTCCGCCTAAATGTGAAGCGGATAAAATACCAATCTCATTTTTGAAATGAGAATAATAGCCTTCAAAACCATAATCGAAACGATTAAAACCTACTTTTATTGAGCCATTTCTTTCATCCATTCCAGTATTACTTAAAACGTAGCCTGGTGCCTCAAAATCACCAAAACGTTTTAGAGTTCCTTGGAGTGTAGTGTACCATCCATTTTTATAACTTTTGGTCAATTTAGAACTTAATGAGAACCCTCGACCATTAGTCGTAGTTGTCATCAAACTTTTCCCATATAAACTGTCTTTTACAGGAACTTTTGAAGTTTCAGCAATAATTACACCTCCTACGGCATCTCCACTGTATTGAAGCGCGCCAGCCCCTTTGATAACACTTAGGTTACTGACTGAATTTATATCGATATTAGGTGCATGTTCTGCTCCCCATTCTTGGTCTTCCATGCGGACCCCATTATTAATAATAGCGACACGACTGCTATGAAGCCCATGAATTAATGGTTTTACAACTGTACTCCCCGAATTTAATGCGGATACTCCGCTCAAACTCTTTAAGGCATCTCCAACTGATCCACTGCTAAATCGTTCCAACTCATCTTTGTTAATGGTATGCTCCAAAAGCGTTTTGGATTTATCAGCATAAGCTTTCCCTTCAATCGTAATTTGATTGAGTTCTTCTAGGTGATGCTCCAATTTAAAAGACTTTTTGGTATCTCCAGAAACTTTAACCGTAAACCCTTTTGTCAAGCAATACGGATGCGAAACCTGTATGTAATACGTAGCATTACAAAGGTTTGTAAACGAATATGTTCCATCCAAGTTGGTCTGAACAGCTTGACCAGTTTCTGCCACAATAAGCGTTACCCCGGTGAGCAATTGCCCATCGTGAATATCAGTTACTAGTCCTGAAAGTGAGTTGTTACAATTTTGTGACAACAGCGTAATACTGCTAAAAAGCAGTGTCAAAAATGCAAAGTTGCGCATATAAATTCTTAATTAATATTAAACGTGATTGTTTGTATATTAAGAAAAAACTGGAGGACCGCGTAGCTGTTTGTTGGTTAAGTAAGAGAAGTATAACTGCAGTGGTGTGTAGTTTGTACTCACCTTTACAGAAATTTGTGTTAAAAGGAGATCAGGATATTTAGCAATATCATAACTGACCGATGAAATATGAAACACACATATTTCACAAGTTTTTTCAGTTTTATGGAAGTGTGTACTATGGTCATTACACGCCACGTCATCATGTCCCTCAACCATATGACTAATCTGTATGGCAGTTGGAAACACCAAAGCTAATAAAAGCAATACGGCGGCTATATTTTTTCCAAGAAGATTTTTTAGATACATTTTTCCATAAAAGACTTTCGCTAAATTAATAAATAATTTTGTATTTGAGCTACGAAGTGAATTTAATCGCTGATTAGTATGAAGTAGCTTATCTAATCAGATTTTTATTTAGATTGAATACGCAATTAAATAATAAAAAATTAATTTAAAAAAATTCAATACCGTTTACAACCATTCGTTTGAACTTTTAAATATATTTGATAAAAAATTAGCCATGAAAAGTATCGCTTCCGCTTTTACGTTACCCAACGGATCCGTTTTAAAAAATAGAATTGCAAAATCTGCCATGAGCGAAAATTTTGGAACGCGACATCACGCTCCTAGTCAAGGCTTAATACACGCGTATCGGGTTTGGGCAAAAGGAAACCCAGGATTGCTAATTACAGGAAATGTGATGATAGATTCAATGGCGCTAGGAGAAGCCCGTAATGTTGTTGTTGAAGACTATAAACACTTTGAGTTGTTAAAAGAATGGGCAAAATCTGTGGACGGTACTGGAGTACATCTTTGGCCACAAATAAATCATCCGGGGCGCCAGGCTTTTGCAGCCATTAATAGAGACGTAGTTGCGCCTTCTGCAATACCACTGAAGATGGGAAGTGCCTCTAAAATGTTTAAAGTACCAACTGCCTTGACAGAGGATGCAATTTGGGCCATTATAAAACGTTTTGGTAACACCGCAAGAATCCTAAAAGAAGCTGGTTTTACAGGTTGCCAGATCCATGGAGCTCATGGGTATTTGGTAAGTCAATTTTTATCTCCTATTAGTAATGTTCGAACAGATCAATGGGGCGGTTCACTATCAAATAGAGCCCGTTTTGTTTTAGAGGTTTATCGTGAAATTCGCCGACAAGTGGGAGTGGAGTATCCAGTAGGTATAAAAATTAACTCTGCAGATTTTCAACGGGGTGGGTTTACAGAAGAAGCCTCTATGGAAGTGATTCGTCTTTTAGGAAATGAAGGGATTGATTTGATTGAAATTTCTGGCGGAACTTATGAAAAACCTGCAATGATCAAGGGGGATCGTAAAAAAAGTACCATAGCGCGGGAAGCTTATTTTTTAGATTATATTGAAAAAGCCCGAAAATTGATTGACACACCCTTGTTACTCACAGGAGGTTTTCGATCGGTATCGGTCATGGAGAAGGCTTTGGAAGATGGTCATTTGGATGTAATTGGCTTGGCAAGACCATTTTGCTTGTATCCAAATTTAGCGAATCAAATTTTTGAGGGGTCTGTAAAGCGTTTTGAAACTCCAGTTCCCAGAATTGGCGTCAAGTTTTTAGATCAACTTGGTGGGGTTGAATTGCCTTGGTATGAACTTCAAATTCAGCGTATAGGAAAAGGAAAGTCTCCAAAAACTAAGCTGCCTGGCATTTTGGCTTTCTGGTTTAGCCTGAAAAGTTTATATGTTAAATCGTTTTGGAAAAATAAATAAGTTATCAAAAAACTCTAGAGGAACGAAATCGAACTATTTAGGGGAGGATTCGTATATTATCACTAGATGATTAATTAGTTTTAATTTTCACTACTATTACCCATTCAATGTCATAATTCTTACCTGGAAATAATTCTTTTAACCCAATTTTATTGTTGAAGCTATCAGAAACTCCAGTCATTGGCTCAATGGCAATAGCATTAGTATTCATTGGTGTATATAATTGTAAAAAATTTTCTTTTTCTGATGACGTCAAAACCAAGTCATATTCTGGGGTGTAAAATTCAATACTTGGATGTTCTAAAATAAAAGCATCGTCAAATATTTTCTTATTTAAGCTAAGAGGCATTTTTGACTTAAATTCCTCTTTGTCTGTGGTGATATTATTTTTATCGCATTTGATTTTTTTTGTGCTATTGAATTTAATAAGGCTTTGATTTAAGTCGTAGCTTTTAAAATAAGGGTGCCAACCTAGTGTAAATGGAAATTTTTTATCGTCCAAATTGATTATATTCATTTTTAGAGATAAAGACTCCTTTGTGAGTTTATATTGTAGCTCAATTCGAAATTTAAATGGATAACTATCTATTGGATGCATTACCTCATAAATTAGCTTAACTTCGGCATGATTTTCAAATGCTTTCAGTTCATCAATTACAAATGGTTTATTATAAACCAATCCATGAAGTGCATTGTTTACTTTATTCTCATTACAATCTAAACTGTAATTATTTCCGTTAAAAACATATTTCCCTCCTTTAATTCTATTTGCAAAAGGAAACAATATTGAACTAGGGTAAGTTTTTTTGTAGTCTAAAGGTTTAAGATCTGTTATGATTTTGGTATTTTTTATTACCAACTCATTTAAACTCGCTCCATAACTTGGTTGAATTCTAGCGCTTGTCCCAGAACTAGAGTCAATTAATAGGAGTTCCTTTTCTTGTTCGCCCAGTATATTTTTGATTTTAAACACTCAATTTTCTTTTAATAATATTTATAATGATCTAATTTGATAATACAGTTCTAAACCCTAAATGTTCTAATGAAGTGTTTGGGTCCGTAGCCATTCTAGACGAGACTCTATAGCTTGCACAATAGGAAGCATTACACAAAAATGAACCACCACGAATCACTTTTTCTTGTATATAGGGATTATTAGGATTAAAGGCTTCTTTTGCGCCTTCGGGATTATTTGAAATTCCATTTTTCAAACAGTTAGCATAATAATTTATGTTATACCAATCCTTTGTCCATTCCCAAACATTACCAGAAATTTCATATAGTCCATAACCATTAGGTGGAAATGTTTTTACAGGTGCACTTTTTTCGAAACCATCCGCTTGTGTATTGGTTACAGGAAACTCGCCCTCCCAACTATTTACATATGTTGACAATGAATTAGTTAGATTTCCCCAAGAATAAATGTTATCTTTTTTTCCTCCACGAGCAGCATACTCCCATTCCGCTTCTGTGGGCAACCGTCTGTCTGCCCATTGACAATAAGACATTGCATCTTCATAAGAAATATGAACCACGGGATGTTGCTCTTTACCAACAATACTACTTCCTTTGCCTTCGGGTTCTTTCCAATTTGCGCCATTACTCCATGTCCACCATTGAGAAAAATCATACAAATTAGGCACCGATTTTGCTGTTTTTTTAAATAATAATGAACCTGGTTTTAATAATGAGTCATGAGGTTTTGGAGTTCCCGGTGGAAGCTGTTGTTTTATCAAATTCCAATCCACGGGCCGCTCTGCCGTAGTAATGTAATTGGTTGCTTCAACAAATTTTGAAAATTGAGCATTAGTAACTTCTGTGATGTCCATATAAAATCCATCAATTAGAACAGTGTGTTTTGGTTTTTCGTGAGGGAGTGCCATAGAGTCATCTCCGGAAGCGCCCATTTCAAAAAGTCCTCCAGGAATCCAAACCATACCCTCTATTTTTGGCTGTGGTATTGTTGTTTTTTTTGACTTGTTGTTGTTACAAGATTGTAAAACAAGACACAAAACTACTGCGAGTTTAATTAATGAGTTAATTGACATGAAATTTGATTTTTTAGAGATAAAAATACAGTTTTATCACAAACTTTAAGCAAATAAGTTTATACATCTTTAATAATGATAGTTTTTGCATCATAATTCATAGAATACCACTTATCAAAACCATTAAATTTGATTTCACAAAATTTATAGCATGATTAAAATAATCAATTTCATTTTAGTTCACTTTTTATTTAGTAGTATCGTTTTAGCTCAAGTTTCTAATACATCTCCTAATATTCTATTCATCGCTGTGGATGATTTAAAACCTACTATTGGTGCTTTTGGTGATGATTTGGCACACACTCCAAATATCGATCTCCTATCAGAAAATGCGGCAGTCTTCTTAAATAATCATACTCAACAAGCTGTTTGCGGCCCATCTAGAGCTAGTTTATTGACGGGTAAGCGCCCTGACTATACACAAGTAAGGGATTTAAAAACTAAAATGAGAGATAGGGTTCCAGAAATTGTAACGATACCACAATATCTTAAAAATCAAGGCTATAAAACGGTTGGTTTAGGGAAAATATTTGACCCTCGTTGTGTGGATGAATTTAGAGATAAACCGTCTTGGTCTGTGCCTTATATGCCTGAACACAAGTTTGAGTATCCCAGTGCCTATGGTCCACCAGCTATGGGGTTTTATCAAAATCCAGAAATTAAAGCTCACATCCAACAACTTAGAAACAAAGCAAAAGCCAATGGAGTAAAAAATTTAGGTAAATATCTTCGAGATACATATAAACCTCCTTTCGAATCGAGTGATGCTCCTGATGATGCTTATGTGGATGGCGCTTTAGCTGTATACGCTAATAAGTTTTTAGATGAATTTAAAACAAACCCCTCAGAACCTTTCTTTTTGGCTGTAGGATTCAAACGTCCACATCTACCATTTACGGCTCCCAAAAAATATTGGGACATGTACGATACTTCAAAATTTAATGTTGCTGAATTTCAAGAGCATTCATCAAATGGGCCAAGCATTGCCTATCATAGTTCAGGCGAATTGAGATCCTATATTACCCCAAAGATTTCTTATGAAATTTCTAAAAATAAACGGGTAATATTATCTGAAGAATTCCAAAAAAATCTTATTCATGGCTACTACGCTAGTACTAGTTTTATTGACGCACAAATCGGTAAAATTGTGAATAAACTCAAAGAAACTGGACTCGATCAAAATACGATTATTGTCATTTGGGGCGATCACGGTTGGCATTTGGGCGATCATGGTCTTTGGAATAAGCATTCAAATTTTGAACAAGCTACACGATCACCTCTTATTATATTTGACCCAAGCGTAAATAAAAAAATAGAAATAGAATCTCCAACAGAGTTTTTAGATATTTTCCCAACCCTTTGCGCTGCAACTGGTTTGCAAATTCCAGATAACTTAGATGGAAGTAATTTGATGCCTTTAGTTCATGGCAAACAGATTTCAGTAAAACCCTATGCTGTTAGTCAATGGACCAATGCCAAAAAAACAGGATATAGTTTCAGAACTGATCGCTACCGCTATACTGTGTGGCTTAATGGAAAGAAAAGTACAGACCCTATTTTTAAAGAAGATATTTTTGCCGAGGAATTATATGATTATGAACTCGACCCAAAAGAGACTATTAACCTTGCTAATGAAGAAAACTCGGCCAATCTGATAAAACGATTTCAGAAGTTAGCGGCAAATTTTTTCAATACTCAAAGTGATATTCCTATGAAAGATTTAGTAAATGTTTCTAAGAATAAATTACACATAGGAGCGACTCTAAATCATCACGAATTGGGCGGTAAAAAAGAAGAACTTTTTTTAAAAGATTTTAAATTCTTAACGCCGGAAAAAAGCAACGGCAATATATCCCCATTTCATACCGTCATGAGGTTTTTGTCCTAGGCTTAGAAGACTCTGATGATAAAATCAAATTACAAGCTGAATCTGTTCAAAAAGATATGA
>Ga0209137_1004507_pt1 | contig 11048 bp, 11 predicted proteins | sample SaaInl5LU_22_DNA_FD_184642 | JGI IMG/M metagenome (GOLD analysis project Ga0209137, IMG submission 184642) | Marine microbial communities from expanding oxygen minimum zones in the Saanich Inlet - ESP_105LU_22_DNA (SPAdes) (version 2) | ecosystem: Environmental > Aquatic > Marine > Intertidal...
TATTTTAGGGAATAAGACTGTTTTTTGGTTCTCGTTTACTTCAATGACACTATCTAAAATAGCAAACATGTGGTTCGCGTCTTTTCCAGATTTGTGCAGTGCCTTAACATCCTTCGGAAAACAAGATCCTCCGTAACCAATGCCAGGGAATAAAAACCGTTTACCAATACGGTCGTCAAGACCCATACCAATACGCACATCATCAACATTTGCGCCTACTTTTTCGCAGTAGTTTGCAATTTCGTTCATGTATGTAATTTTAGTCGCTAAAAATGCATTTGCTGCATATTTTGTAAGTTCTGCTGATTTAATGTCCATAAAAACAATTGGGTTCCCCGAACGAACAAAGTTTTTGTAAAGCTTGTCCATCACTTTTCTAGCGCGTTCAGACTCTACACCCAATACTATGCGGTCTGGTTTCATAAAGTCTTCGACTGCGAAGCCTTCGCGTAAAAACTCTGGGTTGGAGACCACATCAAAAGGAACGTCAGTTTTAGATTTTAATACTGCTTTTACTTTTTCACCTGTTCCAACTGGAACGGTACTTTTGCCTACAATGATTTTATAATCTTTCATAAGCTCGGCGATTTTGTCGGTAACTCCAAGAACATAAGATAAGTCAGCAGAACCGTCTTCATCTTCAGGCGTGGGCAGTGCTAAGAAAATCACATCTCCATGATCAACTCCTTGTGCTGTTTTAGTTGTAAATCGGAGGCGACCAGCTTTAATATTGCGTTCAAAGTAGGTTTCTAAATGAGGTTCGTAAATGGGCACTTCCCCATTTTGCATTTTTGCTACTTTGGTTTTGTCAATGTCTACGCAGATTACGTCATTGCCTGCCTCTGCCAAGCAAGTTCCTGTTACTAGGCCTACGTAGCCAGTGCCTATTACGGTTATTTTCATTTTCGGAGTAAATAAAGGTTAAGCTTATGCATATGCAAATAAACAGAATTCCAAATTGTCTTTCAAAAATATTTTCAGTTAACGACATAATAAAAATTAAAATAAAAGGCAACCTGAATAAAAGGGGTTTGTGTGAAATAAAAACTTTAACCGCCACATAGCAGTATAAAAGAAAAGCGAAAATTCCCCCTGTAACTAATAGGTCTAAAAGTTGATTGTGTGTGTTTTTATTTTCAAAGCCTAATTGCATTGTTTCATTATAATAACACGAGTTCAACAATTCTTGAAGATCTCCCACGGGAATTCCCGAAAAAAAGGTATTGTTATTAATTAATGATATAGCACATTCCCAAAATAAAATTCTCGCCTCATTTCCAGATAAAATAGAATGAAATTTATCCCCCATAAAAAAAAATGACAACGCTATTGCTAAAAGAAAAGGGATCAAATAGCTATAACTTGCTCTTTTTAACACAAATAAGAAAAAAGAAAAAAGAAGAAAGAAAAAAGCAAACCTTGCTTTGACAAGCACAACTACTATGATAGTCATTGAGGCCACAATAATGGCAAAAATCTTTTCATGTTTTTCCAAATGAGGTTTACTAAAAAACCAAAGAATTGTGCAAAACAAAAGGTATAGGGCTAAATATGTATGTTGAATTCTAAAAATATGATTAAATGCAAACTGTGGGAAAAAAAGCCCTTTTTCAAAATAAAAAATGAAGCCATTAATTACCCCCTCTAAAGCAATAAACAAAACAGGTATGGTAATAAATATTTTAAATGTTCTTAATTGGTGGCTTTTTAGCTTATTAAACTTAAATAATATGAAGGGACACATTAAAAAAGGCGTTTTTTTCAATAACAAATCAAATGCACTTGTTAAATTAGAAGATTGAGCTGTAGAAATTAATGTGAAAATAAACGGAAGTGTTAAAAAGAAAAAAAACCACTTGTTTTTTTTTGATAAAGCTTCTCTTCTCGGATTGAAAAATGAAAACACAAGCGAAGCGCCTAAAAAAAGTGAGCTTAAGAAGAAAGAAAAAAAAGACGCACTGAGTGATAAGAAGAAGAAAAAATACGATGCACTTAAGGAAAGTTGTTTCAAAGAGCGTTAAATTTGTGAAAATTAAATATACATGAAAATAGATAAATCAACTAATGTATTAATTTTCGGATGTGGCGGCATGCTGGGAGATTCTGTTTACAGGCTCTTTTCTGAAAACGCAACTGTTCTTGCAACAGATTTAACCCCAAATGAAGAGTGGCTTTCATTTGCTGACGTAAGAGATTATGACAGCGTAAAGAAAGTTGCTTTAGATTTTAAGCCCGATTTGATTATAAACCTAGCTGCACTAACCGACTTGGAGTATTGTGAAAAAAATCCAGAAAACACTTGGCTTACAAATGCCCTTGGCCCTGAAAACACCGCACTAATCGCAGATTATCTTGATATCCCTTTAGTGTATATTAGTACTGCTGGAATAGTAGACGGGCTTCAAGACGTTTATAATGATTTTGATAAGCCAAATCCATTAAGCTTATATGCTAAGGCAAAATATCATGGCGAACTTTTTACAACTTCTTTTTTAAAAAAACATTTTGTTTTTCGAGCTGGATGGATGATGGGAGGGGGGCCTCAAAAGGATAAGAAATTCATAAATAAACTTTTTAAGCAATTAAACTCTGGTGCTAAAGAGCTTTTTGTGGTTGATGATAAATTAGGTACTCCTACTTACACGAAAAGTTTTGCAAAGGGTATTTTAAACGTAGTTGAAAGTGGATTGTACGGAGTATATAATCAAGTTTGTGAGGGAGAATGCAGTAGGTACGATGTTGCGAAAGAGTTTGTAAAATTACTAGACCTTGACAATACTGTTAAAATTACAAAAGTTGATTCAGATTATTTTAAATCCGATTACTTTGCAACTAGACCTGCTTCTGAGAAATTAGTTAATCTAAAGCTTGGGGCAAGAGGACTTAATGTTATGCCGCATTGGAAAGATGCATTGGAAGCATATTCAACTGAGTTTATCAAAGAATTGAAAAAATAATTTTTATTGAAAATTGCAGTAATTGGGATTCGCGGATTACCAGATAAATATAGTGGTTTTGAAACATGTGCAGCCAACACAACCTCCTATTGGGCAAAAGATGCTGAGGTATTGGTATACTGTAGGAAACGGCTCTATGATAAAAAAATTGATGCAAACGAGCATGGCGTTAATATGGCTTATATTCCTTGCTTGAGCTCAAAATCATTGGAAACATTATCCCACACTTTTTTATGCTGTCTACATTTAGTTTTTTTTAATCGTTCTTATAAAATTATCCATTTGTACAATTGTGCGAATGGGTTATTTATTCCATTTCTCAGGCTCTTCGGTTTTAAAACAGTAATTTCTGTTGATGGTATTGAGTGGAAAAGAAAAAAATGGTCTTTTATAGGTCGAACATTTTTTAAAATAGGCGCCTTTTTTTCTGTCAAATCTTCTAATGCAATCGTAACCGATAATAGTGTAGTCTATGATTATTATTTGAACACTTACAATAAACATACGAATCAAATCGCGTATGGAGCAAAGAGCGTTTGCTCAAATGCTAAAAAAGAATTGGAATTACTTAAATCCTATAGCTTAAAAAAAAATTGTTATTATATATTTATTGGGCGGTTTGTCCCTGAAAAGGGAGTTTTAAATCTAATAGAATCCTATTTAAAAACCTCTATTGAAATTCCTTTGGTCATAGTTGGTGACGACTCTAGTAATAGTGAATATCGAAACCAAATTTTTAATCAATATAAAGACAACCCCAGAATTAAGTTACTTGGCTATATTTATGGTAGTCATTATGAAATGTTATTGAAAAATGCTTTAATGTATGTCTCTGCGAGTGAGCTTGAGGGAACGTCTCCATCTCTATTAATGGCTATGAAAGCCAAAGTACCATGCCTTGTAAATGGAATTCCTGAAAATATTGCTACGGCTCAAGATACTGTGTGTTACTTTGAAAAAAACAATTATGAAGATTTAACGCGTAAATTAATTTCCACGTATAACAATAAAAAAGACTTACTTCGTTATTCTAGTGCTGCGTTTGCTCATGTAAATAAAAACTACAGTTGGAGTGTTATTGCTAGTCAATACTTTGATTTATTTAAAAAACTATAAAGCCTTTTTTTGAAACGGATTGTCAATTTTTTACTGTTGTTAACGGTTTTTGTTGTGTCAACGCAAGCAATTGCAAATTTCTGGCCCACATATTTATTAATTGACGACTTTATTCTTGTGATATTAGTACTAATTGCAGTGTTTAATATTGACTTTAATTCAAGTTATTCCCCAAAAAAAATACTTTATGCGTTATCCCTTATCATTTTTTTAATTTTTTCTTTTTTATACAACTTTTATAGTCTACCCGCTTTTTTTCTGAAATCTTTTTATTACGCTAAACCTCTTTTTATTTTTGTTTTTATTAGTTATTTAAGCTCTCAATTTATAACACGAAAAACAATTGTTTTAATATATAATTTAATTGTAGTCCTTTCTTGTTTTTCGCTTATTGAATTTTATTTTATTAATTATGTGGATAACTCCTATGTTCAATACCTCTCTATGTCTTGGCGTTTTGGGGTGTTTAGAGCCTCCTCACTAACTGGACATCCCATTTCGTTGGCCACCATGTCGTTTGTTGGAATTCTGATTGGTACAGAGATCTTAAAAAAGAAAATAAGTTTAATAACTTTAATTTTAATTTTAGCGCTTCTCGCTTCTGGAACTAGGTTTGTAATCGTCTATTTACCTATATATATATTCTACCGTTTATTAATTGTTAGCTCTGTAAAATTCAACCGAGTTCACTACAATACGCGAAAACTTTTTTTAGCTAGCTATCCCTTAATTTTTATATCATTATTTTTTCTTTCTACATATATTAATTTAAAAGACGCTGATAATTTAAGACGTATTGCGCTAATAGAAGGCGCCCCTTTATTATTAACTCCTGACAATTTCATTCTTGGAACAGGTATTGGTTCCTTCGGAGGTGCAGAGTCCGTAAAATATGACTCCCCAATCTACGATGAAATTAATATCCCCGAAAGATGGATTGATATTATGGAAACCCGAAACAAAAAAGTTGGCCCAGAAAACTTTTTTTTTGTAGCGCTAGTTGAATTTGGTGTTGTTGGGTTGTTTTTATATTTTTTAGTGTTAGTGCCTCCAAATAATAATCGAAAAACTTCTTATTTCTTTCTTTTTTATGTGTTAGTAGTGGTTAGCTTTTCATTTGTTTATCCCCTTAATATTTTACCTTATATGTATTTGATAAACATCGTCTTTCCCAATGGGAATAAACCCAATTTAAATTCTGTTTGGGTGAGTAAAAAGGAAGTTTAAATCATCCTTATTGAATTTTTTGTCTTGTTCAAATTCCTTAGAATTCGAGCTATATTGTAGCATTTGATACCCTCTTTCTATGAGAAAAATAGCGCTTTCCGACTTTTTCGGAGATTCATCTATCCATTTAGACTTAAGAATTTCCATAAAAATCAATGGGTAGTTTTTTTCGATCTCTGTGCTAAATCCTCTTAAAACATTTGACTCATGTCCTTCCACATCAATCTTAATAAACGAAATGTCTTTTAAATCTAGTTCTGATACTACAGAGTCTAATTTCTTTACTCTAATCTTTGTGACTTTCATGTTGCTTTGCTTGTCTATATGACTCGCTGTTTGAGCAATTGTTGCATTGGGGGGGCAGCTAATTTCTTCAGGTATAAGCATCTCTACAGATTCCTCTTTGTCTGATAGTCCAAAAGGGACTATTCTTACGTTTTTTAATCTTTTAGTTTTAAGTCTAAGAATACTTATCGTTTCTTGGTTCGGCTCAAACGAAATCACACTTCCTTGTTGACCAACTTTTTTGCTTAACGGGACTGTCCATTGACCAATATTTGCGCCGATATCAAGCACTAAGTCCCCTTGGTGTATGAATTCAGAAACTTTTTCAATTATTTCAAGATCACTTTTAAGTGTTTTTGTTATCCATTTTTTATATACTCTATGTAGGCTTCTTGTAAATTTATTACCAAAGATGTGCTTTGACAATAAAAAAAGAGAAGATTTAATTGTAACTAGCATATACTTTCAATTTTGTTGTCCTTTGTTTCTCATACCCGTCTAGGCTAGTAAGATGCACATAATTCGTTCTGTTTTCATCTTTTAGCTTTAAGTATAGGCCTTTTGATGAAACTAACAGGCCTTCATTGTTTAGCAATACATTACTAAGCTCAATTTTAATGTCTTGAAATGGCATTTTAACTACAGCTAGCGCACTTTCTTCGGCAAGCTCTAGACTATCGCTCCAGGCTATTGTTTTGGGGTTCCAATTAGACTTTATATTATAAACCTGTAATGATGGTAAGCCTTTATGCCCTTCAACATTTTCTTTGTAAAACCCTGATCTAGCATTATAATACAGATAAAGAAAAATAGAGTCTATTTTATAATGTTCTGGAATTAAAATATCATTAAACTTTAAAAGCGCTGCGGTCACCTGTCTCTTGTTTAATCTAGTATCAGAATATATGTTAATTTCTTTTGCTTTAGAAAAGTTTTTGTTTATTGCAGGAAAGGTAATTACAGTGTCTTCGATTAGCGCAATATTAAAAACTTCAGTATAGCTTTTAGAGCATCCTGAAATTAGAACCAAAAAGATTATTCCCTTTTTAATCATTCCGGCTTTTTATTTTTTTTGCTGGTACTCCTATTACAACAGCGTTTGATTCAGTGTCTCTTGTAACAACTGCGCCTGCACCAACAACTGTACCGCTTTTGATTGTAACGCCTGGCATAATTGTAACTCCTGCACCTATCCAAACATTGTCTTCTATTACCGTTTTATAACGTTTTTCCCCTTGTTGTTTAATTATCTTATCTATATTGGTATAGTTGTGCTGTTCTGAAAGGATTGTTACCCTAGGTCCAAAAATTACATTATTTCCTATGACTACTTCACCTCTTACTCCAATAAAACAATAACTATTAATCCCAACATTATCTCCTATTTTAAGGCTTTCCCCTACTGCTCTGTAAATCCCCGTGCACTCAATCGTGGAAAAATCCCCAACAGAAAAATTATCTCCAATTTCAACACCTCCTTGACTTAAGGCATTAATATGAGAGAACCTCCCGAGACTTAAGTTTTTACCACATCTAATCTTTTTTCCATGGGTGACCCTAGCTCCTCTTTTCGCAAAAATTAATCCCGCCTTCGAAAGAAAAATTTTAATGGAAAACCCTCGAATAAGTTCAATGGCCTTAGAAAATAAAACAACTGTTATTTCTAGGAAATTGAACTTATAATTTCCTTCATATTTTTCCCCTTTAAGATTAGAAATAAGTTTATTAATCATGAGCGTTTATAAATATTTATAATTTCCATAACATGATCGTCCTTACCGTATTTTTTTCTTGCATCTAGCGCAATTCGATTCACGTCTAAATAATCATTCGTTGATAATATTGTATTCATTTTTTCTACAATATTAACTCCATCAAAATCTAATAAATATCCGTTAGTCTTATTGATAGTTTCAAGAAACCCGGAATGGTTTGACGCGATAACCGGAGTTCCTTGCGCTAAAGACTCCAAAATAGACATAGGGAAATTATCATGCCATATTGAAGGGTGAATAGTAAACTTAGCTTTTTTAATTAACGATATTAATTCTTGCCCATATTTTGGTCCTAAATATTCAATGTTGTTATTAGACTCAATTTTGATGTCTCCTTTTCCAACCAAAATTAGTTTATAATCTAACTTCTTGAAAATCTTAAGTAGCCTCTCAACACCCTTTTCGCTTGAAATTCTCCCAAAATATAGCACATAATTATCTCTTTCTTGTTGAACAGGGTTATCAAAATGAATAAAATTTGGTTGCCTAATTATTTCCTTTTTTATATTTGTTTGAACAATTTTTTTATAGAAATTGCTCGGGCTAATTAACGTGTTAAAGTATTTATTGTAGGTGTTTAATATGTTATGATGAATGTAAGATTCCAACATCCCCAATGCGCTCTTAGCATATGATTTTTTTATGCATTTATTATAGACAGCGTTTTGATACTTGCCGCCAATACATTTATAACATATCTCATTTTTGTGTGGAATATAAAGCTGGTGATTTGGACAAACTAATTGTGAATCATGAATTGTGTGGATCACACGTATACCTGCTTTCTTAGCCTCGCTAAGAAATGATGGGGTGAGCTGATAGTTAAAATTATGTACGTGAATAACGTCTGGCTGAAATAGAGATATTATTTTTTTAAACTTATTTTTATTCTTGAATGAATAAATTAAGTTGAATGCTTCATTTATATAATTAACCATTGGTTTTTTGCCATTGAGCTTAATGTTTCTAACAAAAGTGTTGTATGTATCATCAACGCTATTGTCTTCGTCATACATCCCCCAAAATTCGACCTCGTGATCCAGTTCCTTCAGTGCGTTAGCCAAAGAAAACATATATGTTTCGGCTCCGCCTACCGGTTTTAAAAATTTGTTTACCTGTAGAATCTTCATTTTTTGAACTTTACTATGACAAGCATTAAAATTAGGGTAATTACCTCAAATCCAATATATAATTTAGAAAAAATAAGAGGATCATTTGGTTTGTAATAAAGCAAAAAAGCTAGTTTTAAAACAACCGAAATGAAATAAACGACCACGTTTATATTTTGTCTTTTGAGAAAATTGTTTCTAATTGTAAGCCAAAACGTTGCAGTTGTAAATGGAATAGAAAGAATTAAGTTATTAATAATTTGGCTGGAAGATGAGTATGCTTCTGGAAACAATAAGTTGAATATGTCTGCTGAAAATAAACGTGTGCATATAATTGTAGGAATTGAAGCCAATAAAATAAATTGTCCCACCTTAAAAAATGTAAGCTTAATAGACTTCAAAAAGTTAGAGGATATTGTTGCGTTGAAAACCATTACTATAGTCAATAATATTGTAAAAGAAGCGCTGTACTGCGCAACACTTTGATAGTTTGCAAACTTTTCTAAAAAAATTATATCTATTCTAACTATAGAAACATGGAATAGATAATAAAAAAAGAACGGGGAAGTCTTTTTAAGCAGCTCTATTATTTCTCTTCTGTTAAGAGTTTGAAATTTTAAAAGCAACTTGCTGCTTATCAAATAATTAATGCTTAAGCTTAAAACACCTATGCCCAAAAATCCCATGCATATTATTGAAATAGACACGTCATTGAAAAAACTCCATAAAACAACCATTAGAGCTAATCGAAGCGTTGGTTCGAAAAGGATGAGGATATTGTCTTCAAAAATGTTCATTTTGGCCCGGTGAATCATCAATATGTTTCTATTAAATGACGTAATAGACAAAGAGGCTAAAACCAAGAAAAAAAGAATGAATAGTTCATAAGTGCGCACAAATATTAATGGCGCTAAAAAAACTACTACACTAGAAAAAATTGCCTTAAAGGAAATTATTTTATTTAATACAATATTCGATTTAGTGTTCAAAGAATCGTTAAATGCGTACCATGAAAAGCCCAAGTCAGAAAAAATTATCGCTACACTAGCTATCGATATTGCATAAGAATAAACACCATAATTTTCGGCAGAAACTATTTTTATCAATATCAATATTGTTAAAAAATTAAAGCCTTTTGAAACTAACTCAGAAAATGCAATTGTAAAGTTAAATTTCAATGATTTCGTTTTAATGATTTCTTATAAGCTCTTATGTAGTCGTCGACTAGACTCTCCCAAGTAACTGTGAGCTTGTCTTTTGACAGATCTCTTTTAACCTTTTTTATTAACTCTTCATCAAACAAAAATTTATCGATTTTTTGCATCCACCGTTTGCTGTCTAGAGATTTTTCTAAAAAAGAGTATGTCTTGTTTTTCAAAATCTCCTGAGATCCGGCATTTATCGTGGTTACTATTGGCACCCCAAAATAAATGCTTTCTAAATAAACCATTCCAAAAATTTCATAATCTGTTGGCAAAATAAAAACGTCTGCCATAGAATAATAGTTTTTTATCTCCTTTTGTAGTACGTTTTCAATGACTTGTACGTTTTTTGGCTTATTCTCAATAACTTCTTTGGCCATAGGACCACTTCCTATACATAGAAACAACACATTGCTATTATCAAGGTACCTTTTCGCCAACTCTAGTATAAAAAGAGGATTTCGCCTGTTCTCAAGTTTACCAATATAAAGCACTACCTTTTTTGAAGGTTTAGAAATTTTATTTTCATCTAGGATATTGAAATTGTGTGTAGACAAACCTATCGGTAAAACTTCAACATTTTTAAAATTTTTTGAGTTTAAGTACTCTTTAGCCATTTGTGTTTTGGCAATTGATGACGTTACACTCTTTCTAAAGGGCGCAGTAAAAATAAAATTGTAGCTTTTTTGCAAAATTGACGCAAAAAAACCTTTATGACTCTCATACATTCCTTGCGATAATATGACGGGGATGGAATATTTTTTTGCGCTTACTGCTGCAAAAAAAGAAATAATAGAACTTTCTTCTGTGACTTGGACTAAATCATATTTTTTTTGTTTGATAATCTTGTTTAACCCTAGCATTATTCCTTGATGTCCAACAATGTTAATTACCGGTAAATAATTAACATTAAGTCCTTGATCTATTTGAATTGACGTAGCCTTACTGTCTTTTGAAGCGTAAAAGATATCTGTTTGAACTCCTCTTTTTAAGAGCGCTCTAGCAAGTCCCAGTTCTTGTGAATTATAATTAGTAATTGACTGGAAAGAGGTGAATCCTCTTATAATTGCTATTTTAGACAAACTACTACTTTTCATTAGCTCCAGTTGTAACCTATAGTATGCTTAATTAAACATGGATAGGCTTTCCTTCCAGTTTTTAATTTTTATTTGACCTAATTTTTTTGCTTTCGTTGTGCCCAAAACACTATAGGCTGGACGTTTTGCTGCTGTGGAATATAACGTTGATTCTATTGGATTCACCTTTATATGTCTTTGGCTTTTTTCAAATATCTCAACTGCAAAGTCATACCAGCTTATGTTCCCTTCGTTAGAAAAATGATAGACGCCATATAATTCTGATTCTAATGAAATTACT
>Ga0209137_1004510_pt1 | contig 11034 bp, 9 predicted proteins | sample SaaInl5LU_22_DNA_FD_184642 | JGI IMG/M metagenome (GOLD analysis project Ga0209137, IMG submission 184642) | Marine microbial communities from expanding oxygen minimum zones in the Saanich Inlet - ESP_105LU_22_DNA (SPAdes) (version 2) | ecosystem: Environmental > Aquatic > Marine > Intertidal...
GGCCGTGTGACACGCTAGACACTGATTTGATAGGGCATCCCCAGCGGCAAGTGCCTTGTCACGGTCTTTACTGGCAAAAGCCCCAGCCGCCAGTCTTAGTGCCGACTTAAACTCCCCAAGATGAGAGTAATAAACATCGATACCATCTGAAAGTTGCTTCTCTAACGCCGACAACGCTTGGGGCGTTCGAAATTCTGCAGCTATTCGGGCATTGGGTAGACGGACCTGCGGCAACGCATCGTGCGTCTGACCTGCCATTCGCTCAGCTTCACCTAGCATAAACAAAGCCAAGGTACTTAAACCAGCCCAATCTTCGTCGACCAGCGTGTAGGCATCGTCATACAAAAGCTCGCTCAAGTAGGCTCCTATGGTGCGAAACCCAGGCTCAGTTACGTTAACCATGTTTTCATGAATCGTCATGGGAGGTGCAGAAAAATCAGACTTTTGTACCCGATCGAGAATATAAGCCCGCAAAGCTGCCACATCTAACGGTTTTAAATTTGACGCAAATGAAGGCATTCCTCGCTCCCGCAGCGCCCCTGCGATGACTACCTGGTCGAACGCCTCTGGTAGCCGGGGAATAAGACTTTTCCTGAGGTCGGGTAAGGTCCCACCGCTGATGGCCTGCCCACCATGACAGCGACGGCAGTTCTTCGCGTAGAGCTTTTCACCTTGCTCGACATTACCTTTTACTGCATCATCAAAACCGAAAGTGACATCAACTTGCGTAGAGAGGACGTTTTCGCTCGGCAGTAAAAATTGACCGCCATGAAGTTTATACGTGAGTACGCGACCGACGTATCTTTTCGTTCCCGACAACTGAGCCAGGTCTCCCGCAAGTAACGAAAAACCTCCACCCCAGCCTTGTACGACCGTTAAAAATTGCTCACCATCGATTTCGTACGTTGACGGTGCCGCAATAATGCCCCCAAAGGTCTGATCAGACCAAAGCACCTCTCCTGTGCCACTATCAAATGCAAGTAACTCACCATTACCGCCCCCTTTAAATACCAGGCCACTCGCGGTCGCAAGAATACCGCCATTCACTGGAGAGGGCATTTGATAGCGCCAGATTTCGTGATTTCGTATTGGGTCCCACGCAACTAAATAGCCTTTTAAGCCCTGCTCAAGCTCTGAGCGCAGACGTTGTGTATCGATCTGTTTGGTGTTGCGCGTACTCGATTCCGAACCCACCTCCCCAGCCGCAACGTTCGCATTGAAGACAAAGGGCAAATCACTAGCGGGTATGAATACCAAACCTCTCCCAGGATCGTAGGCCATGGGCTGCCAACTGTGCGCACCCGGGGGTCCTGGGTACAGCAAAACAGGGTCCGAATGCTGATAATATTTAGCCTCGTCGGTAACCATGGGACGCCCTTTAGAATCGACACCTTCGGCCCAATTGACCCGAGCATAAGGCGCTGCGGATATATACTCACCAGTCTCTCGGTCGAGTACATAAAAGAATCCATTTTTGGGCGCCTGCATTAGCACCTTTCGCGTACGACCCTGGATCTCTAAATCGGCTAACACGATAGGTTGCGTCGCGGTAAAATCCCATGCATCGCCCGGGGTTTGCTGAAAATGCCAAAGGTACTCGCCCGTTCGTGGATTTAGAGCAACAATCGACGACAAGTACAAATTGTCGCCGCCTTCGGGACTTCGAATGGCGGGGTTATGTGGGCCTCCGTTACCAACACCTATATAAAGTTGATCAAGTTCTTCGTCGTAAACAATGGCGTCCCACACGGTGCCACCACCACCGAGCTTCCACCATGATCCTGTCCAGGTCGACATCGCGGCTATTAATGCGCTATTTTCAACGGGCTCTGCAGGATCGCCAGGCACAGTAAAAAAGCGCCAGCGTTGTTTACCTGACTCGATGTCATAAGCGGTGACATAACCCCTCGCACCGTATTCGGCACCCCCATTACCAATGAACACCAAACCCGCACCCACTCTTGGAGCGCCAGTAATGGTGTAGTTTCCGGTGTCTGGGATCGTCATAACCGACCAAATAACTTCGCCAGTGTGCCGATTTAAACGTATAAGGCGACCATCGAGGGTCGCCATAAACACAGAGTCCTTGTGAATAGCCACGCCTCGTGTGACAGCGTCACAACACGCTTGGGTGGCTTTATCTGCGTTCACTGAGGGATCGTATTGCCACAGCAAATCACCGCTGAGCGCATCCAGAACCAGTAAGCGATTCCAAGCCAGGGCCAAATACATCTTCCCATCGACAATTAAGGGTGAGGCCTCTTGTCCGCGGGTGCTGTCGAGATCATAACTCCAAGCGAGTTCTAGGTTGCCAACGTTCGCTTGATTGACTTGCGTTAACGGTGAGTAAAACTGTTCCTTAAACGAGCCACCGACCTGCGACCACTCTTGAGATTGCGCACTGACGTTTAACGCCAGCGAGGCGAGTATAAACGATAAGAATATTGAGCTAGACCGCATCACAAACCTCTTATTCTGGACGGACCTGTCATCAAGCACCGGCGAACCAAAGCTTATTGATTATCAAGCACCAGCACGCCGGCACCCGTATTCGATATAGGTGCGTGATAGTGCTTGTGCACAATTTCCGCGTCCGCTCGAAGTGCGCCGCGCATAACGAGCCACATGATGGTTTCAATGCCTTCGCTACCGCTTCGCGCCATGATCTCGGCATTTGAAAACTGCGTGAACCACTCGGGCTCAGACGCAATTTTGTCCATACACTCCAAATCGAAATCCACATCGATAAAACCGGCTCGCTCACCTTGCAGCTGATGCGACATGCCACCAGTGCCTAAAATAGTGACCCTTACGTCTTCCGGGTAAGATTCGATGGCCCTGCCCAAAGCCACCCCCAGATCCAAGCAACGCTTCGCGCTGGGAACTGGGTGCTGTACCGTATTAACGGCAAGAGGAATGAATTTTTGAGAATACTGTTCTTGGTCCCCAAACAGCACGCGAATCGGGTTAACGAACCCATGGTCGACTTTCATCTCTTGGCAGGTACAGATATCAAACTCTTGTGCCACCAGTGATTCAGCCAAATGCCACGAAAACTCAGCGTCACCTGGAAAAGGCGGACGAGGAGGCAAACCCCACCCTTCATCTTCATTAAAATATTCGGCGGCACATCCCAATGCAAAAGTGGGCACTTTGTCCAAGAAGAAGTTCAGCCCATGATCGTTGTAAACCACAATAACAATATCCGCTGGATTATCTTCTAGCCATTGATGCGCTGGCTTGTAACCGTCAAAAAAGCGCTTCCAGTATGGCGTTTGTGTTAGACCATTATTGATGGCGTTGCCCACAGCGGGTATATGTGAGGTAGTAATACCTCCGATTAATTTAGCCATTCCAGTAGTCTCCGCGTTCTGCAATTTTTTGTTCCAAGCCTTCGGCTCGTACTTGTAGATTCTTAATGAACTCTTCTTCAGTAATGCCTTGAAATGCAGCGCCCGCGGCTTGCACCGAGGTGCCTCTGGGAATCGCCATTTTCGCGACGTAATAAATGTTTCCGCCCAAGCGCAGCATTTCTAAAAAGTCTTTATTTAGAACACACTCTTTATAAACGCCGGTCACACCCATTTTGTCGCAGTAAGCGGCAGGATCGGCATCAAACTCATCGCGATTTTTCCCTTCATTGAACGAAAAGAGCATCTTGTTCAAATTGAACGAGGGTTGCGCCCGCTTGCCATCAAAGACGTACGTGCCCTCAATCTCATCGTAGTCGTGTTTATTCCAAACCATTTTCTGGCTCCTTAAAAGCGCAGCTCTAGGCTGCGAGAATTAATGACGTTCAAAGTCAAACCGTTCGGTGTCGATCTCCGATTGATTTAACGGTGGATATCGATTTCCAACAATACGCTCTGGTGCAAATATGCTGTCGAGTCGAGCGACGACACTCTCATCCAAAACAAGCCGCTGCGCTTCGAAGTTTTCACGTAAATGGGCTGCTGAGCGGGTACCTGGTATCGGAAAAACGTGCCCGCCTTTAGCGAGTAACCAAGCCAACGCAAGTTGCGAACTCGAAACCGCTAGATCCTCGGCAATGACCTGTATTTCTGCCTGTAGCATACGATTTGCTTGAATGGCATCTGGCTGAAACCGCGGCATGCTGGCGCGAATATCACCCGCAGAGAAACCGGTAAAGTTCGCCCAATCCATGCCCAGAAAGCCTCGACAGACCGGACTAAAGGCCACGAGCATTATGCCTTTTTCACGGCAAAGATCGCTCAAAGCGATTTCACAGTTCCTCGACCACAAAGAATATTCGTTCTGTACCGCGCTGATGGGGGCTACACCTAAAGCTCTCTCGACCGCAGACGCTGGCACCTCAGATAAACCAATCGCCCCTATTTTCCCTTCGTCCATTGCTTGAACCAATGGTTTGAGGCTGTCTTCGAGCGACACATTGCGATCAACACGGTGCAAATAGTACAAGTCTATGTAATCTGTCTGTAAGCGACTTAATGACTCATCAATTTGCCGCTCAATTGTTTCGGGGCGTCCGTCAATCACTCGTTTACCATCGACGCCAGCCATACCGCATTTACTGGATAGATGCAGCTGGCCACGAACAGAGCCTAGCGCCTTGGCAACCAAAGACTCATTGCGCCCAAACGCGTACAGCGTAGCGGTATCAAATACTCGATAACCAATGTCATAAGCCGCCTGCAAAAGCACTATCGCATCAGACTCGTCGATAGCCGGACCGTAGGCGTGACTGACATTCATACAGCCTAAACCCAATGTTGACTGATCGAGCTTAAACAAATTTTTTGTTTGTGTCGGAACCATTACTGCAATTGTTCCTCAAGTTCTTGGAGGACGCGGTAGCAATCAAAGACTTTTTGAACACTTGAGTTCGGTTCTCTGTTTTCCGCAATTGCCGCAAAAAATTCTCGATCTTGCAGCTCAATACCGTTCATCGAAACATCCACATTAGACACGTCAACGACCTCTTCCTTACCGGTCACCAAATCGTCGTATCGCGCGATATAAGTGCCTTGGTCACAAATATATCGGAAGAAGGTGCCAAGCGGACCATCGTTATTGAACGAGAGCGACAAAGTCGCTATGGCGCCATTAGCCGCTAGCATTTGAATCGACATGTCCATTGCAATGCCTAGGGTCGGATGTATGGGACCCTGTATGGCATTCGCCTTCACAATGGGCGCGCCCGCTTGATAAGCAAACAAATCGACGGTATGAGCAGCATGGTGCCACAACAGATGATCGGTCCAACTTCTGGGCTCGCCTTTAGCATTCATATTAGATCGGCGGAAAAAATAGGTTTGCACATCCATCTGCTGAATGTTGAGTTCGCCGCTTGCAATTTTTCGATTGATCCACTGATGTGACGGGTTAAAGCGTCTCGTGTGGCCAACCATGCAAGTCAACCCGGTCTCTTTCTGAACATCCAACACCGTTTTGGCATCTGCGAGTGAATCAGCCAAAGGAATTTCAACTTGCACGTGTTTTCCAGCGCGCATGCACAGCACTGACTCTCGAGCATGTTGCTGTGTTGGAGTACACAAAATAACCGCTTCTGCCTCAGTTTCGTGCAGAGCCGCCTCTAAATCTGTCGAGACGTGCTTAATACCGTAGGCATCAGCAACCGCTTGGGTTTTTTCGAGGGTTCGACCCACTAAAGAAACGACCTCAACGCCGTCGATATTTTTAATCCCGTCGAGGTGTTTTATCCCGAACGCACCAGGGCCTGACAACAATACTTTCATATTTCGATTCTCCTTCTTAATTTAACTCAGGCCAGTAGAGCCGATTGGGGTTATGCACCAACAACTTCAACTGCAAGTCTTCTGTCGTTGCTATTTTCGGAATAATATCAACGAGATTCCCGTCATCTGGCATGTGACTCTTCATGTTGGGGTGCGGCCAATCGGTGCCCCATAGAACCCGATCAGGGAACGCATCCACAATGGATTTCCCGAAGGAAATAAAGTCTGCGTAGTCAGGCGGCCCAAGTTTTGACAGTCGTTCTGGACACGTCACCTTGCACCAGAAATTAAGATTTTCACGCATGAGCTTGTGAAATAATTGAAAGGTCTCATCTTCGGGGTCGCCAGAGACATCCGGCCGTCCCATGTGGTCAACCACAACATCCGTAGGCAATCCCGAAAAAAAATCATAAAGCTCGGGCAGTTCAGGCGACTCAAAATAAATAACAATATGCCAGCCTAGGTGCTTTACCCGCTCAGCGACGGACATCAATTTTTCGTAAGGCAGAGTATCGACCAGTCGTTTTACAAAGTTGAAGCGGACTCCCTTAACGCCAGCGTCATTCAGGGCTATTAGCTCTTCATCGGTAATCTCAGGTTTTACGACGGCGACACCCTTTGCCATGCCATTACTACTTTGCAAAGCATCAACGAGGGCACGATTATCGGCGCCGTGACAAGATGCCTGAACAATGACATTTTTAGTAAATCCTAAATGATCTCGCAGTGCCCACAGGCGCTCTTTACCCGCATCGCATGGAGTGTATTTACGTTCAGGCGCATAGGGGAATAGGTCACCGGGGCCAAACACATGGCAATGGGCATCGACCGCCCCATCTGGGAGCACAAAATCGGGTTTTTTCGGCGAGGGGTGAAACGCCAGCCAGTCTGAATCTACCGTGAATGTGCTCATAAACCCCTCCCTTTTAAGAGTGCATCGAGGCGAGGGAAGACTCGGCGTGCATTCCCTTCAAATACCTTGTAACGATCTTCGTCACTTAAATTCAAAGCATCAACGTAACGTTTGGTATCGTCAAAGTAAAAGCCCGTCTCTGGATCGATACCCCGAACAGCACCCACCATTTCCGAACCAAACAAAATATTGTCGATGTCGATGACATCAAATAACAAATCAATGCCTGGCTGATGATAAACGCAGGTATCGAAATACACATTGCGCATTACGTGTTCGCGCAGGGGCGGACGGTTGAGCATGTCGGCGAGTCCTCGATAACGACCCCAATGATAAGGTACCGCACCACCGCCGTGGGGAATAATGAATCTGAGCTCGGGGAAGTCAGAAAACAAATCGCCCTGAATAAATTGCATGAACGCTGTTGTGTCAGCGTTTATGTAATGGGCGCCCGTTGCATGAAAGTTTGAGTTGCAAGAACCCGACACGTGGATCATAGCTGGCACATCAAGCTCGACCATTTTTTCAAAAAATGGATACCAGCTTCGGTCCGTCAGTGGCGCTGATGTCCAGTGCCCACCTGAAGGATCTGGATTAAGATTACACCCGATAAAGCCAAGTTCATTAACACAGCGCTCTAATTCATGAATGGAGTGCGCGATGTCAACACCGGGTGATTGAGGCAACTGACACACACCCACAAATGTTTCAGGATAGAGATCGCAAACACGATTGATTAGATCGTTACAGGCCTCTGTCCAAGCCTGCGACACCGACTGATTACCTTTATGGTGTGCCATTGCCGAGGCGCGTGGCGAGAAAATTGTCATATCCGCGCAGCGCTCACGTAACAAGCGCAACTGATTGTTCTCGATGCTCTCGCGTATCTCATCATCAGAAATTGCTTGGCGTGGGGGCAAAGCTTCGCCGTTTTCAAAGGCTGCTAACTGATCCTCACGATATTTCTGATGCGGTTCTGGTGCTGTCGTGTAATGCCCATGGCAATCAATAATCATGTTTAGTCCTCAGTAGATCTATTCATTTGGTGTAGCAAAGAGTCCAAGGTCTCTTCCAAGGTCGCTTCAGATTCGACCTCAATTCGGCCCGCCATCCAGGCTTGTCGTGTAACACATGCCTCAACCATGGTTGGACTCACCCCAACTTCGCTCAGTGTCTTAGCGACTTCTTGCATTTCCTCCGATCTGCGCGCTCCGTGGAGCAATGTTCTTTGAATCATATAATTGGCATACTCGGGCCAGTCATCTCGGGGGAGCAGATTTTTGAATGATGCGAGTACGGAGTCTTCGACGCCGAAGGATCTAGCCGCTATCATGGATTCAGCAATCAGTCCCTCGAGGCCTTTGATCACGACGCTACGGCACATCTTGGTGGCGGCCGCCTTGCCGTACCTATCGGAGGCGACCGTTAAGGCTTCGAATCCTAACTGGGGGCCGAGTTCGGCAAACTGTGCTGCATAGGGGCCAGCAACTAAAATGGGGGAAGAAACCCCTTTTGGATGGATGGGCGACAAAATAGCCGCTTCAACAAATCGACCTCCGGCACTCTGAACCAAATCAGCCATAGTCACTTTTGCACCAGGCGATACTGAATTTAGATCGATATACATCTGATTGGCCGACAACGCATCAGCGCCATCGTGAGCTAATGCAACAGCATTACCGGCAGTAACCGCAGAAAATACGAGTTCCGAACGGCTCACTAGATCTGCAATAGAAGTCGCTAACTCAAGACCTTCGAGCGCGCGAGCAAGGCTCAAAGCAGAACTGTAAGGATCTGTAAATAGCCGGTCCCAAACCTTTACCTCATGACCGCGAGCGACAAATTGACGAGAGATCAGCTGACCAACCTCTCCAAAACCAATAATCCCAATCTTCATTGCTCCCCCGCTCCCGCGGTCGGCCATACCGTTGAAGGTATACATACAGCACCTTGCATCAGCAACCTGGCGGTCCGCAACAGCGCCGAACGCTTCACAGAAAAGCCGTCAGCACCCGCCGTCACTTCAGCTTCGACCGAGAAAAACCCAGTGGGATGTTCAATTTCAAAGGTGCTGCCGTCATTCGAAGAGGGTAAGAGGTTAGCGGCCACGGTTCCAGGTATGGCACAAGCAGTGGCAACACTGACAGCCCCCAACACACCAATCGCATCGTGAACCCGATGCGGGATAAAGGTACGCGTAGACAAGGTGCCGCCCTGTCTAGGTAAGGACACTAAGGACATTTTTGGTACGGTCTTGTTTGTGACATCACCCAGACCCATAAGTTGTCCTGCGTTCAGGCGAATACGCTCGACGCGTTCACACAATAAGGCATCTGCCTCAAGCTCAGCCGGCGTCTCTGTGCCGGTTTTCCCTAGGCTTTGACTATTAATAAGCACAACAGGCATGCCATTATCAATGCAGGTGACCGTTATACCGTCGATTTCATCTGCCACTTTTCCCGTTGGCAAAAGCGCACCGCAGCTTGAGCCCTCTAGATCAAGGAACTCAAGCGCCACTGGTGCTGATGTGCCCGGCACACCATCAATTCGAGCATCACCTTCATATTCAACCTCACCACGAGGCGTCTGCACCGTTGCTACGGCGATACCACCGGTATTCACCATATGAACCCGAATTCGCGTGAGGTCACCATCGGCCGATATTAAACCAGTCTCTAATGCAAACGCGCCAACGCCGGCCAGCAGATTGCCACAATTCTGCGCATCTGATACTAAATCACTATTGGGAGAGATCTGCAAAAACAGGTAGTCAAGGTCGGCATCATCCCGAGAGGCCGTTCCAACAATGGCAACTTTACTGGTCAAAGGGTGCGCCCCCCCAACGCCATCAATCTGGCGCGGATCAGGCGAACCCATGGCCGCGAGCAAGACCTTATCCCTAAGCACTGCCTGCTCCGGCAAATCCGAGGCTAAAAAGTAAAGCCCCTTGCTAGTGCCCCCCCTAATCAGAGCACAGGGTATTGCACGCTGTGGCATTCAGCTTTGCTCCGAATAGGACACGTACTTAAGACCCTTATCCGCCAGACGGCCTCGCATGTTATAAATATCCAGGCCTAACTCCCCAGCCGCCAAACGCTGACGCTTTTCGGCCTCGGCATCTAGCCTATGATTGGCCTTAGCGAGAACAGCTGCGGCCGACTCTCTTCTGACGCAAACAACACCGTCATCATCTGCAATAATGACATCGCCAGGGTAGATAAGTTGCCCTGCGCACACGATCGGTGTATTCACGTTTCCCAAAGTTTCCTTAACACAGCCTTGAGCATGAACTGTTTTGGACCAAACGGGAAAACCCATTTCCGTTAACGTCGCAATGTCACGAATTCCTGCATCAATAATAAGGCCCCTCACGCCTCTTGCCATGAGAGAGGTCGCCAACAAATCGCCGAAATAGCCATCTTCACAATGGCTTGTCGGCGCTACGACCAGAATATCGCCGGGCTGACATTGTTCGACAGCCACATGGAGCATCCAGTTGTCGCCGGGAGCCACCTCAACGGTAACAGCGGAACCAGCAATGCGAGCCGGCCTGAAAATGGGGCGCATGTACGGCGCAAGTAGCCCTTTCCGGCCCTGAGATTCGTGTACCGTTGCAACTTCCTGAGATTGGTACTGCTGCATGAGCTCAGGTTCAATTCTTGGGATATCTGTAACACATACTGACATTGAGTCGCTTCCTATAAATTTAGGATTACAGTGTGAGCCACCAAGATGTTTTTCGCTCTTAAACATAGGGCCAAAGCCATTAAATTTAACTATAATGTGTAAATGATTACGCCCTCACTTAAGTCATTGCGCATGGCTCAACTCGTCAGAGACGAACGAAGCTTCAGTCGTGCAGCAGAAAGAATCCCCCTGACCCAGTCAGCGGTAAGTCAGGCCGTGAGAAAGCTAGAGAAAGATCTAGGTTACACGCTGTTCGAGAGCTCTCCCGCAGGCACCTTGGTCACCGAGGCGGGCGCGAGATTTTTGCGACGGACCGATCGCGCTATGGCCTATTTAAAAGAGATCGAAGAAACACTGAGCAGATCTGCTGGCGTGAAGGTCACCTTGATCCACCGCACGACGACGAGTCAACTCAAGGCTTTTATTGAAGTGTACGAACAGCGGAGCTATTCACGCGCAGCGCAAAAACTGGGCCTTGCACAACCGTCCGTTCACAAAGCCGTACGTGACTTCGAAAATTTGTGTCGGATGCGCTTTTACCGGCGCAGCCCACAAGGTGTCGAAGCAACTTGGAGTGCCAAGCAAATCGCTCAAAAGGCCTCTCTATTGTTCGCCGAGCTCGATCAGGCCATCGCAGAAACAAGAGAATACTACGGCATCATGGATGGCAAATTGCGGATAGGCGCACTGCCGCTA
>Ga0209137_1004514_pt1 | contig 11029 bp, 11 predicted proteins | sample SaaInl5LU_22_DNA_FD_184642 | JGI IMG/M metagenome (GOLD analysis project Ga0209137, IMG submission 184642) | Marine microbial communities from expanding oxygen minimum zones in the Saanich Inlet - ESP_105LU_22_DNA (SPAdes) (version 2) | ecosystem: Environmental > Aquatic > Marine > Intertidal...
TAAAAGAAGATATTTGTAAATTTGCAAAACAAGATAATTGGGAATTAATTACAGATTATCATTTTGGAGGTTATGCTAAAATAAATAACGAGTTAATTACGTTTATTAATACTTTTAAAGCAGATAGTAATATACAACTTGATCCCATTTATACAGGAAAAATGCTATATGGTATTCAAGATATGATTAACAAAAATTATTTTCCTAAAGGATCAAAAATTTTAGTCATACATACAGGAGGATTACAAGGTATTGCAGGAATGAATGCTAAATTAAAACAGAAAAATTTACCATTAATAACAATTTAATGAACAGAATATTTACACTTATTTTCTTAATAGCCATGCTATCTAGTTGTGGTTCTTCAAAAAAAGTATCCGTAAGAAAATCTCAAAATAAAACAAGCCGTGTTGTTAAAACCACCAAAAAAAATAAGGTGCCAGAAGTGGTTGTAAATACATCAACAGAAACCAAAGAAATTATTAAGGAAACTCCAGAAAATTATGCAACACCTACTCATGAGTATATAGCTATTTATAGTGACATTGCTCAAGACGAAATGCGAAATTATGGCATACCTGCAAGCATAACTTTAGCTCAAGGAATTTTAGAATCTGGATCTGGAAAAGGAAGGCTTTCAGTAGAAGCCAATAACCATTTTGGTATTAAATGCCACACTGGTTGGACAGGTGGAAAAATATATCATGATGATGATGAAGATCAAGAATGCTTTAGAAAGTATAAAAACTCTAAATATTCGTTTAGAGATCACTCTTTGTTTTTAAAAGAACGTAGTCGATATGCTGGTTTATTCGAGTTAGGTGAAGGCGATTATAAATCTTGGGCTAAAGGTTTAAAAGCTGCAGGTTATGCAACAGATAGAAAATATCCTCAAAAATTAATAGATTTAATAGAGCGTTATCAATTGTATCGTTTTGATAACGAGGTTCTAGGTGTTGAGGCTAGTTTAAACAATAAACATACTGTGGTTTCTGGAGATACTTTGTATTCTTTGTCCAGAAAGTATAATATTTCTGTTCCAGAATTAAAAGTTTTAAATAGTTTAGAAACAAACAACCTATTTGTAGGGCAAGTAATATATATTAAGCCCATTATTAAAGATTAATTATAATGATTTATAAACGTAGTAGTGCTCTTTTTGCAGCAGCAGAAAAGGTAATTCCAGGAGGAGTAAATTCTCCAGTTCGTGCATTTAAAGCAGTAGGAGGTACTCCAATATTTGTTAAAGAAGCAAAAGGCGCTTATTTGTACGATGAAGATGGAAATGTATTAATAGATTATATTAATTCTTGGGGACCAATGATTTTAGGTCATGCCTACCAACCAGTTGTAGATGCTGTAGTAGAAAAAGCACAAAAAGGAACTTCTTTTGGTATGCCTACAGAAATTGAAACTCAAATTGCAGAGTTAGCTGTTTCTATGGTGCCAAATATAGACAAAATTCGTTTTGTGAATTCTGGTACAGAAGCCTGTATGAGTGCTGTAAGATTAGCAAGAGGTTTTACTGTGAAAGATAAAATTATAAAATTTGCAGGTTGTTATCATGGCCATAGCGATTCGTTTTTAATACAAGCAGGAAGTGGTGCTGTAACCTTTGGAAGTCCCAATAGTCCTGGTGTTACAGTAGGTACAGCAAAAGATACTTTGTTGGCAAATTATAATAATTTATCTAGTGTTGAAGCCTTAATTGCTGCTAATAAAAATGAAATTGCCTGTATTATTATTGAGCCAGTTGCAGGAAATATGGGCTGTATTCCACCTGTAAAAGGATTTCTGGAAGGCTTAAGGACATTATGTGATGCGAATAATATTTTATTAATTTTTGATGAGGTAATGACTGGTTTTCGTCTAGCTAAAGGTGGTGTACAAGAGTTGTATGGTGTTGATGCAGATATTGTTTGCTTTGGAAAAGTAATAGGAGGTGGTTTGCCAGTTGGAGCATTTGCAGCTAGAAATGAAATTATGAATCAATTAGCACCTTTAGGTCCTGTTTACCAAGCAGGAACTTTAAGTGGAAATCCTTTAGCTATGGCAGCAGGTTTTGCTATGTTGAATGAGTTGAATAATGATAAAGACGTTTTTAAGCGTTTGGCAGAAAAAACCGAGTATTTGCATAAAGGTTTAGCACGAGTATTAAACAATAATAATATTACACATACCATTAATAGGGTAGGTTCTATGATTTCTGTTCATTTTGATAAAGTAAACGTTATCGATTTTGAAACTGCTGCAAAAGGTAATAATGAGACTTTTAAAACCTTTTTTCACGGAATGCTTAATCAAGGCTTTTATATTGCTCCAAGTGCTTTTGAAACTTGGTTTATAACCGATGCTCTAACTTATAATGATTTGGATAAAACAATAGCAGCTTGCGATGCTGTTTTTAGATAAAGTTCCAATAAAGTTTATAAAAAAAAAAGCGACTACCAATGTAATCGCTTTTTTTATAACTTATTTTTAAAACTTAATCTTGCGCGTTTTCTAAAAGTTCTTCTTGCTTAGTTGCAATTAAATATCTTTTGTATAAATCGTCACCTAAGGTTTCTTTAATGCTAGATTGTAATATTTGGTTTACTTTTAAAATGGCATCATTATACTCAGAAGTACCAGAAGTTAAATGTTTTTTAATAGAGTAAAGCTTGCTTTCGTAAGCTTGGTATGCATTATAAATTTCTTCAACTTTATTGTCGTTAAATTTAAGCATAGAACGTAATTCTTTAGCTTTAACTATAGCGTTCTCGTTAATCTTAGCCATGTCTTGAGCAATTACAGATTGAGTGCCAATTAATAGTGCAAAAGCGAAAAAGCAGAATGTAAATATTTTTTTCATTATTATTATTGTTATACGTTAATATCTCAAAGAAAAGCTATTTTGTTAAATTTTGCAAATAAAAAAGTACCGATTATATATTCGGTACTTTATTTATTTTTTTAAGATGTAATTAATTGATTATTATTCTTTAACTTTTTCTAATCTCTTCTCTCTTTTTTCACCAGTTCTATTTCGTTGCATCATTTTTCCTTTGGTGTTTTTTACTCTTCTTAATTGAGAAACTTTTTCGTACTTTGTATATTGCTCTTCAGTTAATATTTTTTTCATCTCTCTTTTAGTAGCAATTTGGTGGTCTAACTTTTCGTTAGCCATCTGTAATTTTTCTTCTTTAGTAGGTTTTTTACCAGCTTCTAAAGCAGCCATTCTTTTTTCCATTCCAGCCTTAAGCAATTTAGCGTTTTTAAGATTTAGCTGTTCAACTTTTACTTGTTGTTCATCTGTAAGATCTAGTTCAAGTGTTAGCTTCTTAGTTTGAAGTTGTGCCATGTCTTTTGGTTCCATATCTTTAATATGTTCCATTTTTTGTTTTCTTAACTGTTGCTGTTCCTTCTTTTCTTGAGCAGTTACTTGTAGAGCAAATAATGCTAATGCTACTATTAATAATTTTTTCATTTTTATATTGTTTTAAATTGTTTAACACTCTTAGGACACTAAAATAATAAAAAGGTTTAAATCAAGAATGTTTTTTTAAGTATTAATTAACAGCTTGAGCTTTTGCAACCAACTCTAATGTTGCCTTATATAAAGGTTTGTTTTCAATTTTACTTTTTAACCATGCAAAAAAGCTCATTACAAAAATATCTTCACGTTTAGCTTCTACCCAAATAAAAGCGGCTTCCATTTTATTTTTAAAATGTCTGGTTTTTATACTGTCTGGTTTTTTATAATAGCGTTCAACAAATTGCAAATAGGTTATTACACGTTCTTGATTGATTTGTTTTAAATAATTGAAGTATTGTCTTTTAAAACTTAACAATCTAGATTCCACTAAATCTATATTTTCTAATTCTATGTGCAGAATGATTTCGATTAAATTTTTCTTGATAACCCATTCCTTACCTGCTTTTGTTTCGTAATAAAGGTCTGTATGATAAAATGTTTTAAATACAGCGTGTGCTTTTTTGAAGTTATTGGCTTGAATGTAATACATCGCTAAGCTTAAATAAATATCCAACAGAGTTTCAATATCATGATGCTTTTTAAGAAGTAAAGTTTCTAATAGTGTAATAGCTTGGTCTTGTTGGTTAAATTTAACTTATGCCACATTGGTTACATACCTTTATAATTATTATAATAGTATATATTGCTATTAGTGTAGCTTTATATTATTTACAAGATTATATTTTATTTAAGCCAGAAAAGTTACCTAAAGACTTTCAGTTTCTATACGATAATCAAGAAACAAAAGAGTACAATCTCGAAACTAAAGATGGTGCCATTATAAATGGTGTACTTTTTAAACCTAAAGCAGAATCTAAAGGTTTAGTATTGTATTTAAAAGGGAATTCTAAAAGCATTAAAGGTTGGGGAAAGTTTGCTGTCGATTTTACAAGATATGGTTACAGTGTTCTCATGGTAGACTATAGAGGTTTTGGAAAAAGCACAGGCAGACGTTCTCAAAAAGCCATAAAACGGGATTTGCAGGAAGTTTATAATAAAATAAAAGAGCAAACCACAGAAGACAGAATTATTATTTACGGTCGCTCTCTTGGATCTGGTTTTGCTACAAAATTAGCTTCTATAAATAATCCTAAAATGTTGGTTTTAGACGCTCCATATTACAGCCTAACAAAAGTGACAAGCCGTTATATGCCTTTTATGCCTTTGTCTGTACTTTTAAAATATCCATTACCAACTTATAAATGGTTAAAATATGTACAATGTCCTATACATATTATTCATGGCACGAACGATAAGTTGATTCCTTTTAAAAGTAGTATTAAACTCTCTAAAGTCAACCCAAAACTCACCAAACTACATAGCGTAATTGGCGGAGGACATAAAAATCTTAATAATTTTGAGTCCTACCATAAAATGATTCGTGATATAATAACCACAAAGCAAGAACCAATAGATTTATCAACCACAAGTATTAATGTTATACACTCCCACAAAAAGAGCAAAAAATAAGCTTATAAAAGCGTTTAAAATTGTTGCTTTTTTATATTTTTTAATAGGAATAGTCCTTTGTATGTTTCAAGAAAAACTACTCTTTTTACCAACAGTATTAGCAGAAGATTATAAATATACTTCGGTTTATAATTTTGAAGAAATAACGCTTGAACCAGAAGACAATGTGACTTTAAATGCTATTCATTATAAAGTTGAAAAGCCCAAAGGCGTTATGTTATATTTTCATGGTAATGCTGGCGATTTATCGCGTTGGTCTAAAGTGAGTGAGTTTTTTGTAGCAAAAAACTACGATGTCTTGATTATGGATTATCGTACCTACGGAAAAAGCAAAGGCAAGTTAAGTGAGCAAGCTTTTTATAATGATGCGCAGTTATTTTACAACTATTTATTAAAACAATATGAAGCTTCAGAAATTACCATTTATGGTCGCTCTTTAGGAACAGGAATTGCAACTCACATAGCTTCAAAAAACAAAGCCAAACAGCTTATTTTAGAAACACCATATTCTAGTATTACAGCTGTTGCAAAACATAGATTTCCTGTATTTCCAATAAAATGGTTGTTGAAATATAAATTTCCTTCAGAAGATTTTATTAAAAATGTTACCTGTCCAATTACTATTTTTCATGGTACAGAAGATAAAATTGTGCCTTATCAATTTGGAGTAAAATTAGCTGAACAAGCAAAAAACAATCAAGTTAATTTTATAACTATTGATAATGGAAGCCATAATAATCTTGTGACTTTTGAGGCGTATTTGGATGGAATTGATAAAGTTTTATAATTAATAAATTAAAACAAAAAAGGAACTACATTTCTGTAATTCCTCTCTGTTTTATAAGATTCCTGCATCGCAGGAATGACAAGTTTATTAAACTACTTCAACAAACAAACCATCATCTATTTTGCTAACCTTAGCGACACCAAGTTTGGTTAATCCTTTTATGGATTTATCCCATTTTTTGTTGCTTAAACCAGACTGTGTTTTTAATGTATTTAAATCAATAGGTGAATTCTTTTTCAAGATTTCGAAAACTGCTTTTTCATCGTCACTCATAGCAACCGCTTTCTTTTCTGGACGCATTTGCGGAAAAAATAAGACTTCTTGTATACTTTGGTTATTAGTTAAAAACATAATTAATCTATCCATACCAATTCCCATTCCAGATGTTGGTGGCATACCGTATTCTAAAGCACGTAAAAAGTCTTCGTCTATAAACTCTGTGGCTTCGTCGTCTCCTTTTTGAGCCAATTTTAATTGGTGTTCAAAACGTTCGCGTTGGTCTATTGGGTCATTCAATTCAGAATAGGCATTTGCTATTTCTTTGCCGCAAACCATAAGCTCAAAACGCTCTGTTAATTCAGGATTGTCACGATGCTCTTTACACAACGGACTCATTTCTTTTGGGTAATCTGTTATGTAGGTAGGTTGTATGTAATTGCCTTCACATTTTTCACCAAAAATTTCATCAATTAATTTTCCTTTTCCCATGGTTGCATCTACTTCAATTCCCATACCTTTTGCAGCATCAAAAATTTCAGCTTCTGTTTTGCCATTAATATCGAAACCTGTAAAATGCTTAATAGAATCTGCCATGGTTACACGAGCATAAGGCGCTTTAAAGTCAACCTCATGTTCACCAAAAGCAGCTTTTGTTGTTCCATTAACAGCAATAGCACAATGTTCTAATAATTTCTCACAGAAATCCATCATCCAATTATAGTCTTTGTATGATACGTAGATTTCCATTGCTGTAAACTCTGGATTATGAGTGCGATCCATACCTTCGTTTCTAAAGTTTTTAGAAAACTCATAAACACCATCAAAACCACCAACTATTAAACGTTTTAAGTATAACTCATTTGCTATACGCATGTATAACGGAATGTCTAAACTGTTGTGGTGTGTAATAAATGGACGTGCTGCTGCTCCTCCAGGAATAGGTTGTAAAATTGGAGTTTCTACTTCAAAATATCCAGCATTATTAAAGAAATTACGCATCGCGTTAAATAACTTTGTACGTTTAATAAAGACCTCTTTTACATGTGGATTTACTGCTAAATCTGCATAACGTTGTCTATAACGCATTTCTGGGTCTGTAAACGCATCGTAAGTTTTACCATCTTTTTGTTTTGGTATAGGTAATGGTTTTAATGCTTTACTTAGCATTTTAAAGTCTTTTACCATAACTGTTTTTTCTCCAACTTGTGTGGTAAACAGTTCGCCTTCAATACCAATAAAGTCTCCTAAATCTAATAATTTTTTAAAAACTAAGTTATATAAATCTTTATCCTCACCAGGACAAATTTCATCTCTATTAAAATACACTTGAATGCGTCCTTCTGAATCTTGTAATTGTGCAAAAGAAGCTTTTCCTTGTATATTAATTGCCATCAATCTACCAGCAATTACTACCTGTTTACCGTCTTTAAAGTTCTGTTTTATGCTTTTAGACGTTTCTGAAACTGGAAATAAATCTGCTGGATATGGATTAATTCCCATATCGCGAAGCTTTACTAGCTTTTCTCTTCGTACGAGCTCTTGCTCAGATAATTGTGACATAATATATGTGTTTAAGCCTGCAAAGATAATTGCTTTGTAACAAAACACAATAGTTTGCGTCCTATTAATACATCATCAATCATTAAAATTTATATTATGAGTATCTGGAGAGTTATCCTTTCAATTATATGTCCACCTTTAGCTGTATTAGATAAAGGTTGTGGCTCAATAGTAATCACTTTTTTATTATGGCTTTGCGGTTGGGTTCCAGGCGTAATTGCAGCATTGGTAATCTTAAATAATCCGAAGAATTAGTTTTTGGTTGCCAAACTTCTCGATGCCTTTTTCTTTCATTTCAATCAAGAAAAACATTTGAAATGACAAGCTGATTTAAATTTATCGTAATTTTGCAGTCTATGAATAAAACAATTGTACTTCAAGATTTAGGAACTAAAGATTTTAAAGACACTTGGGATTACCAAGAAGAATTATTTAAAGGTATTTTAGATACTAAAATTAAAAATAGGAGAGAAGCTGCTGGTTTAGAAACCAATAACTACTTTTTATTTGTCGAGCATCCTCATGTATATACTTTGGGTAAAAGTGGTGATGTGTCTAATCTGTTATTAGACGAAAAACAATTGACCGAAAAAGGTGCCACTTTCTATAAAATAAATAGAGGTGGAGATATTACCTACCATGGACCAGGACAAATTGTGGGCTACCCAATTTTAGATTTAGATAACTTCTTTACTGACATACATAAATACTTACGTTTTTTAGAAGAAATGATAATTCTTACACTTGAAGAATATGGTTTAAAAGCCGAACGTTCTCGAGGAGAAACTGGTGTTTGGCTAGATGTAGGTACGCCATTTGCTAGAAAAATATGTGCTATGGGAGTTCGTGCTAGCCGTTGGGTCACCATGCATGGTTTTGCGCTAAATGTAAATGCTAATTTGGGTTATTTTGATAATATTATACCTTGTGGTATACGAGGAAAAGCTGTGACTTCGCTAAACGTTGAGTTAGGTAAGAAAACTATTGATGAAGCTGAAGTTAAAAGTAAATTATTGAAGCATTTTACCACACTTTTTGAGGCTGAATTTGTTGAATAAACTTAAGATTTTAAAATTAAACTTGCTATTTCGCTGATTTGAAATTGTTAAAATGTTTTATATCAGCAGTTAGTTTAATTTTTAATTCAGCTTTTTTTATGGTCAAAGTCCACTAACAATTTATTAAACCTTTAGTTCACTATTATACTTTCCATTTGCAATAAAACTCATTTTTAATTACTTAAAAAAATAATAATCCATTAAAAACATTAGCCCAACACCATAAAGAATATCGAGCCAGAACACATGAAGAATTCTAAAAAAGTAAATAAATATTACAAATGGATAACCTAATATTGAGATGTAATTTTTGTTTTTAACTTCTATATTTGTACGTTTCCAAATTAGCTTACCAATATCTGTTTCTGGAAAAGAGTGTGCAGCTATAGAAATACCAAGCCATGCACAGGTTAAAAAGGCAGTGCCTTTGTTATATTCTACAGCTTTGTAGCATAACGGAATAGCAATTAAGGTTAGTGTTACAAATGGAATGATAGAAAATAGAAAAAGTTTATAGTACTTAGAGTCTTCTTTAATTTTAACAGGATTTCCTATAAGAATGGAAGCGTAGTTAATTTCTGTAATTTCTAAATCAAGTAATTTTGCAGAAAAGATATTAACTATTAAATCTAAAATTACACCAGGAAAAGTGATTAGTCTAATTAAAATGCCTATTAATATACCCATTGTTTAATTTTTTATGTTATCCTTCTGCATTAAAAAACACTTTGTAATAGTGCATTTTTTTGTCCTCGTCGTAACCACGTTCTAGGTATTCGCTAGCTGCATCTGGTGCATCGATATCTAGTTTTATTTGTATGTTAGTGTCTAGTTTTATGTCTGTTTTAATTTTCTTTTTGTCTTTTTTTACAACTGCTTCAGCTAGATCAAATTGGTTACGTAGTAATACATTTTGCTCGCCTTCATATTCTTTTTTAAAGTCTTCAAATTGTCTAATGTGTTCTTCTTCTGTAAAAAGGTCTTCTTTAAAACGTTCTATATTTATAACTTCATTTTCCTTAAAATAATCTATAGTTTTTGCCAAAAAGATATTTCTTTGTTGTTCTCCATAGCTGGGTTTTAAAATTTCGGTAGAAAAAGCACTACACATGTTTAAATAGTTGTGTGTGTGATTATTCATATCATCTGCATACTTAATGTTTAAGAACTTGTCTAACCAATATTGCGCATCGTAACTGTTGTTGTCTACACTTAAAATAATATGGCCTTCCATGTCTTTTTGATTAAGAATCAAGCAACCTTTATCTACTTTTTTACTAGAAATCCCTTTTTGAACCAAGACATCGTAGCTGTTATTTTCTAGATAGGTTTGAAAGAAATTAATTTTATTTTCAATTTTAAAAATACCAATAGCATTGGTAACCATTTCTTTATACTCTATACCTTCAAAAACAGCTACCAAAACATCTCCAGTTTTTATTTGCGCAGAGTCGCTTTGCTCGTAAAGGTGTTTTACAATGTTTTTTGAGGTTTCTATAAAAGCATCATCATCTTCGAAAATGTTCTTAGAATATGCATTAATTTCATTAAGGTCAACATTTGCGTGGTGATTAAAACGATAACTTTGTACAACGGTTCCAAAAGGCCTTAGTAAAAAAGGTAACATAAGCTCGTAACTGTCTTCGTCGAAATGCACTTCTTTATCTGAAAACGCATTTTTTGTGTCATTATGTTTATTGCCAACTTTATGAATTATAAATTTTGAAATGCTTGCTTGGTTACGATTAATCATCTTGAATAATATGGTTTTTAATTATTTATTTTAGCTAAAGCCAATTCTAATTTATTTCGTAAAGTAAAATGCTATTAGTATCTCCTTTTGTAATAAATTTTAAGCTATTGTCTTTATCAATATTATCTAGTTCTATGGCAGAGTTTCCATATACAGGAAAGTTTTCTATAGGCTTTGCTTGACTATCAAATAGCAATACTTTTTGTGCTTGTAAATCTGTTACAGAAACGTAAATTTTATCTTTTATATAAAATATTTTTACAGGAGAATAGTTGCCTAAATCGAGTTCCAGCCTTTTACTTTTAATGTTAAGAATGTTCTCGTTTTGAGACACCAAAGTTTTTGTAGTTGTAGTAATATGGTGGTTTTTAGTTAGGTCAACGGGTTTTGTAGTTACGTTACCTTTTTGATCGATACTTACTATTTTACCATCTATAGTTGTTGTTGTAAAGGTGTTATTATAATTAAAAACGGCTTTGTTAGAGAATTCTAGGTCTTTTAATACTTTTACTCGTGTTTGTCCTCTTCTATTTAGAATATGTAGCGTCTTATCTGTTTTAATTAAGATGTAGTCTTTATTACCAATTCTTATATGCTGTGGTTGATGGTTTATGGTATTTTTAGCTAATTTAAATTGAAAACCTTTAACTGTTTTGCCTTGAGCATTG
>Ga0209137_1004515_pt1 | contig 11028 bp, 5 predicted proteins | sample SaaInl5LU_22_DNA_FD_184642 | JGI IMG/M metagenome (GOLD analysis project Ga0209137, IMG submission 184642) | Marine microbial communities from expanding oxygen minimum zones in the Saanich Inlet - ESP_105LU_22_DNA (SPAdes) (version 2) | ecosystem: Environmental > Aquatic > Marine > Intertidal...
GCAACACATAATACTCCAGAAACACGAATCCATGGGACTCTACATTATGGCGCTAAATGGCCAAATAACACCTACACAGGTTCCGGAGTCATCCTTCCTAATTACATAAATCCGGCAGATGGTTTTCATGAATACGCCATTGAATGGGAACAAGACGAAATACGTTGGTATATTGATAATTATCATTTCTTAACTCAACAAAGCAATCTTTGGTTCACTCAAACACAAAGCGAATCAGGAGAATGGAGAATAGCACCGAATGATGCTCCGTTTAATGAGCGCTTTCATATAGTGCTAAATTTAGCTATTGGGGGCCAATGGCCAGAAAATGCCAATGATAAAGGGATTGATAGCACTCAGTTTCCAAAACAGCTTATCATTGATTATGTGCGTGTTTATCAATGCAATAGGAATCCTACTACGGGAAAAGGTTGTGCTGCAGTCGATCCTCAGGCACGTATATTATCTTCCCAATAAAATTAAATTTATTTTAAAAATAAGTTATTATCTATAACTAAGTGTAATGTTGATAAAATGACACCTCTCTAGACATAGTAGATGTCGGTTTGAACTAAATTGCTTGACTAATTAAAAGTGAGCTATATGCTTGTCGTAAATGACCTCAGCGATTTAATTTTTGAAACAACTTCGCTTTTATCTGGCGCACCTGAATATCATCTAATTCCCCTAATACTCCTTGAATAGCACTTGGAATATGAGATTGACCTTTTGGGTTAAACACATAGTAATCAAACATTTTGGACCACGTCTGACGTTGTGCTTTTGGTAAACCTTTAATACTGGCTAACGCTAATAGCAGTGCATCTTGTGGAGCCAGTGAATAAGCAGGTGCTTGGCGCCACCAATAATTGACCATCAAATTTAACGGTGCTGTGGACTCAATATGATGCCACCACAAGCTTGGAATGAAAATCGCATCTCCCGCGCCCAAAGTCGCAGTAAAGGCATTATTCATTGCTTGTCTAAATTTAGGAAACCTGTCTAAATCAGGCTGATGAAAATCCACTAACGAGCAGGGTTGTCCCGCTGGAGTGAAATCCAATGGTCCTATGTACAAATTATCTAGTTGCTCTGGAGCAAATAGCGTAAATTCCCGCGTTCCATGAACTACACAGGCGACATTATCAGTGACATCATAATGTGCAGAGACTCGACTTTGATTTGATAACCAGAAACTATATAGCGGCTTGTCTTGCAAAGGTACAAGTTCGTTCGATTTGCGAAAACCTGGTAACGCAGCATCGATCGACGTAGATCCTACATAATATCCAGTTCCATCGGCACTCAATATCTGCGCTAACACGTGTGCCAAGGACAATCTTTGTCGCGTAAAGTTAAATCCAGTCAGATCATCATTATAAAAATAACGACCCTGCTGATCTGGAGGGGTTACCATAGTATGGAGAGGCGTAGGTTGAGCGAAGCGTAATAAATAATCGGCCATTGCACGGTCTGAAATACACTGGGATACTGGCCAGTCATTGACTAGCCCGCGCAACACTACAGGTTCATTCCCAGCTAATAGTTCTGCAGTGAGATAAGCTGGTGACGCTGTTGTGATTTCACGTATAGGTTGACCAAAATCCATTTATGACTGACTTAGCGTCGCATTTTTACGTTTAATAAGATCACTCAAATTCCCCATTGATGCGAGTAACATATAGATTGCTTCAACGTAACCTTGACCATTTAGACTCAAGAAATCCAAGTTGTCCAAAGCTAAAAACGCTTCTTCATTAATCGTATATAAACCTTGTAATTCATTCTTGGAGCCATCATTCAGCTCGACTTTGATCTCTACCGACTCAAGCAATGATAAACCGACTAAGGCGTCAATGAACTTAGCATTATCTTGATGACCATTGTGCACACCACCGAGTACCTCGCTCATCTCGACTAAGTACTCACTTTGTCCACCTTGCGATAAAAAGATTGGCTCACCTGCAGTAGTGCTGACACGAGGGCTATCCATATCGATATGCACAACCACGTTATCTTGTGCCACGCCATCAACTACCTGCTCTTGAAACCCAATTAAGAATGGACGTCGACGAATACTCATAGGGACATAACTCGCATGCCAGCCTGATACATCTAAGAATAAATTTTCTTGTGCAGTAAACCCAAACATAGCTATCATTTCAAACTTATCAGTTTGTGAATTTTTACGAAAAAACAACGGATAATCGACCTGTGCTAAACGTAATTCTTGAACAAAAACTTGCGCATATGAATCATTATCGCCAAATTGTGGGTGGAAGCTTCGATTGACCTTGGTGTCTTTATGCGTAATGTTATCTAATAATTGATGATTTGCCATGGGTAATTCTATACTCTTAATAATCTTGTTATTTTACACTAATTAGCCGGTAATCCATACTGGCAAATCGTATTAATCAATTCACGATTGGTTGTGAGACCTTTAACTAATTTTGCGGTAAGTTGCTCGTTGCGCAAAAAGGCTTGTTGCGCTTTTTGTGATTGCGTATCTGCTCGTGTTTGCGTTGCTTTCGTTTTTGTCGCAAAGCCCATCCCGTATAACACGTATTGATAACTGGCTGATGGAAATATCTCATCAGTTTGCGTGAAATCTTGATGCCACGGACTGTGGTATTCCCATAAAGCCATCATTTCTTGTAAATGTTCAGGGATGCTCTCAGGCTGACAATGATCAATCCAATATTGGGTGTCTGTTCGTTTAGTTAAAATATAATGAAGTTTTAAGAAATCGATGATCCGGTCCCAACGATATAAAAACTTTTCATTGAAGCGTTTAGCGACCACATCCATTAATGGTCGGGTTGCTGGTAGCTGTTCTGAAATCATTTGCGCCGATAACTCAACCAGTACCAGTGCTGAAGCCTCTAAAGGTTCTAAAAATCCAGCAGAGAGCCCCACGGCAACTACATTTTTATGCCAAAACTTTTCTCGATGTCCAGGGCGAATTTCAATTTTGCGAATAGATAATTCGTCCGCCTTATCACCAATAGATTCACGAATATAATCCCGTAATTCAATTTCGGCTTCAGCATCAGTCGTATGTGCAGAAGAATAAACATGCCCTATCCCACGTCGTGTCGGCAAACCAATATCCCAGGTCCAACCGTTCTTTTGACCGGTAGAGATGGTATGAGAAGCAATCGGATCATCCGCATTAAGGTACGGTACATGAGTAGCAAGCGCGCTGTCATTGAATAATATGTGCTTCTTATCCAGAAAATCTATGCCGTAATGTTCACCGAGTAGCATCGATTTAAAACCGGTACAATCAATAAACAAATCCGCAGATAACTCACCGCTATTTGCTGTTGTTAGTGCAGCTATATCACCATTGTCAGCACTAATGATCCCAGTAACATGGTCAAGGATGTGATTGACACCGAGCTTAGTAGTACAGTGACGTTGTAACATGCCTGAGAATTTACCCGCATCTAAATGATAAGCGTAGTTGGCAACATGGGCATATTCAGGCGTTGTAATTTGTTTAGGGGCTAAATGTTTTTCACACAAATGACCTTGAAAGGAGACAGCGTCTGCAAATGGCACATTCGGTAAATGTTGATACCAATAGGGTGCAAGATTAATTTCGCCATAACCTTCTGGCAGAACTAGTGGGTGATAATAATAGTCTTCAGGAGTGCCTGTTACCCATTTAGCAAATTTCGCACCTTGCTTAAATGACGCATCACACTCACGAAACAAAGTGCTTTCACTGATCCCCATTTTACGTAAAGTACCGCGCATCGTAGGCCAGGTACCCTCGCCAACACCAACAATAGGGACATCGGGAGATTCGATTAACGTCACTTTTATACCCTCAGGGGTATGTGACAAATGATCGGCCGCAATGACACCGGCGGTAATCCAACCAGCTGTGCCACCGCCTACAATGACGATATGTTTAATTTCTTGTGACATATGATTAAACCTTACTTTCCGTTTGTGTCATGCGACTAACAACTTGCTATTCAGTGATATAAGAACATAACTCGAATGACAGAAAAAGAAAAGCCGCTAAGGATATTAGCGGCTTGATACTAGTTTACACTTATAGTGATTTAAGACGAACACCTAACAAGTAGCGTGGACCGTACTGACGAGCAAATAAAAACTGCTCTTCAAAACGACCGTATGCTTCTTCTGTTTCGTTATTCAAGTTTACGCCTTCAAAAAAGACGGTTACATTATCAGTAACATCATAGTTTACGCTCATATCCCACTGACCGAATTCACGGGCAAACTGAGGAGGCGCATCACCAGAACCACCTGCTTGACCTACACCGAGTAGGTAAGAATCACGCCATGCATAAGTGAGTTTAACTGATAACCCATCTTTCTCATAGAAAGCTTGGAAGTTAGCAGAATCACTCAAACCAACTAACGGTGCTTGTGGATCTAAACTGAATACGTCAAATTCTACGTCACCCTCAACGAAGGTTGCATTAGCGCCTAAACCGAAACCAGTGTCACCAAACAAGTGCTGAGCAGCAACTTCAATACCATCAACCGCTTTAGCATCCGTATTTTGTGGAATGGAAACTAACCACTCGACTAATGGATCGCCGGCTAAACCAGTAATTTCAGTTCCTTCTACACCCGCACCACCATTAGCAATCATTTGGTCATAGATTGCGTTTACATCTGGATCTGAATCACCATTAGCTTGTAACTGAGATACTGCCGTGTTGTAACGATCACTGCCGATTACATCGAACAAGCCATCATACGTTTCAGTGGTCGTATCAAAGCTGATGAAGTTTTTAACATCTTTTTTGAAGTAACCAACTGCAGCATAACTACCTTCTGCATAGTAATACTCTAATGACAAGTCTAAGTTTGTAGACTCAAAAGGTTGTAGATTAGGGTTACCATTACCACCAGTACGTGCACCAGGCTTAGGGTTAGCAGACAAACTCAATACACCAGCTAGATTACCTAGAGGAGCACGAGATATGGTTTTACCCCATGATGCACGAGCGACAATATCATCAGATAAGTCTACTTTGAAGTCGATCATTGGTAACAATAAATCATGCGCACCTGTTTGTACGTTAAAGCTTGCGCCTAACTCGTCGAACTTAGTAATCCATTCGGTTGATGATTGTTGCACTACAGACACAGGTACACGTTGACGTACTGTTGAAGTCACATCAGTTTCTTCGTAACGTAAACCTAAATTTAACTGTACAGCATACTTATCTTGTATTTCAAAATCTAATGAGGTTGAAGCATACAAGCTCAGTGTTTCTTCTTGTACATAGGACTCACCGGTAATACCATTTGCATATGCATCCACTTGGAATACATCACTTGAATAGAAATTTAAGTGACGTGTTAACGCTTCATCATAGCTATAAGTATAGTAATAATCTGTCAGTAAGTTTGCACCACCACCAGAGAATTGATCTAAGAAATCTCCGGTACCGTTTCGTGTAAACATACTATCCGGTAACATGCCCTGTACACCTTCATAACCGACAACACCTTGGTTGCCAGAGAAACCTGAAGTCCCGCCAAGTAACTGATCAGTAAAGGCTATACCAAAATTTATTGAACTGATTGGCAGATCAAAATCAGGTAGATATTCAACATCCAACTGATACTGACTGACTTCAGCCTTGCCAGGGTTATGGAAAAATTGTCCGAACTGTGAATCAAAATCGCTAGGTAAGGCTTCAACTTCATCATTTGGCCAGAATAATTCCATTTGTGGAATCTGTTGCTGTAAGTCATAAGAATACGTTTTCGATACTAAATTATTTGGACCAAGGATGATGAAACCATTATTACCAGTGCCTTTATCATAACCATCATCAAACTCATTCGTGGAATTATGTGCATCAAATTCTAAAGACCAACTATCATTAATTTCCCACTCAAGATTGAAGCCAAATGATTCGGCTTTAACTTGGGTAACACCACGGCGAACTGTATGTGCGTAATCATTTGCTGTTTCATTAAACTCAGAAACTGTACCGTTCTGGTCTAGTTCGTAAGAATCTATATTTCCACCATAGTTAAACCATACACCAAAAGCTGTAGCATCAGAAGATGTAATGGCTTCAGACATTGTATAGTCTAACGTTGTTACAATATTATCTGATGGGGCGAATTGTAAAGTTAACTGACCATTTGTTCTTTCACGTTGAAAATCAGCAACGTTGTAACCTAAGTTACGTGGGAAAAAATGAGGTGCAACCTGTTGCAACTCTTTTTGACCTGTTGTCAGGTTTACATTTGTTTGTGAGAACATACCGATTGGATTGCCATCGACATCAGTTGCACGATTATCAATTGCGCTTAATGGTGAACCAGGAAGACTTACATTAGCTTGCCATCCATCAATCTGCGAGCTTTGCTGTTGGAAACTTCTTTCTTGATGTGAGAAAGAAACGGCAACACCAAACTTATCATCTGCAAAAGTATTACTGTATATAGCAGCAAACTCTGGTGTGACGTCGTCGCCTACTTCATTTGACGTGTCATACATACCTTTCGCCGATACCGAGAACTTCTGGCCAGGGCTATTCAAAGGCTTAGTGGTAACAATATTTACCGTTGCACCTAAACCACCTGAGGGTAAATCAGCACGTGCAGTTTTATAAACTTCTAACGCACTAACACCTTCTGAAGAAAGGTTAGCCAAGTCATAAGAACGGGTAAAACCTGCACCTGGCATTTGACGACCATTTAACGTAATCAAGTTAAAGCTAGGACCAAAACCACGAACTGTGATTTGACTACCTTCACCATTTGCACGACTTACCGATACACCAGTAATGCGCTGCAGAGATTCTGCTAGGTTAGTATCTGGAAATTTACCCATTTCTTCTGCAGAGATCGCATCAACTACTCCTGAAGCGTCACGCTTCAGGGCACTTGAATTAATCAAGCTCGCTTTAATACCGCGAACAGCAATGACTTCTACATCATCGTCCACTTTTGCACCCGCTTCTTCTTGTGCTACAGCTGGCATAGCTATAGCTGCAGAACCCATCAATAATGACATGGTTGCTGCTATTTTTGTTTTTTGAAACATTGAAGTTTTCATCTTTATACTCTCTATGCTATACCGATTAATCTGCAGCTGTTACAACAATATTGGTGATTACAACAGCAGCATCACGTGTATCAACATACATTAATAATGAGCTGTAGTTATTCGCCGCATCTTGTGCTGGAACAGTGATTGTATATGTCGCCTCTGAGCCTGATACCGTGACAGTACCCGCATCAAATGCAGGATCTACATCTGGATACGCTGCTTTTTCGAAACGGAATCGAACATCTGCATCTACACCACCTTCTGGAATCGCTGCAGTAAATGTTATCTCACCGCCATTTGCAAAATTAAATGGATATAAATCAGCGTTATCATTAGCGAAACCGGCCCATGCTTGAGCTGACGTAGGGACAGTATATGTATCACCGTCCTTTAATGCGCCAGAATCAGCAAATGGAACCATCACAGCTAATGCTGAAGGCTCTGGCTCACCTGGAGCAGGGTTTTCAGTAACTAAAATATCAGTAACAGTCACTGGAGTGTCGCGTGTATCAACATACATTAATAATGAACTATATGTTTCATCACTTGGGCGAGCTTCGATGTCAATCGTATATGTAGTTGCTGTTGCGCCTGTTACAGTAACAATACCTGCATCGAACGCTGGGTCAACATCTGGATACGCTGCTTTTTCGAAACGGAAACGCACATCTGCGTCTGCACCACCATCTGGAATCGCTGCAGTAAATGTTATCTTACCGCCATTGACAAAACTAAGTGGATATAAATCAGCGTTATCATTAGCGAAACCTGCCCATGTTTGAGCTGCTGTAGGAACAGTATATGTATCACCATCTTTTACAGCACCAGAGTCTGCAAACGGTTGCATGTCAGCATTAGGTGAAGCTTCACCACCGCCATCAGTGCCACCATCAGTGCCACCATCAGTGCCACCATCTGTGCCACCGTCAGTACCACCATCTGTGCCACCGTCAGTGCCGCCATCAGTAACAGGTGTGCTTGGAGATGTTACATCACCAATTGCATATTGAGTAACAACTACATCTTTAACAATAACAGGTGAGTCTCGGTCATTCAGGTATAACAAGAAAGAACTGTATGTATTAGCAGCATCTTGCGCTGGTAATTCAATTGTATAAGTTGTTTCTGCGTTGCCTGAAACCGTTACCGGATCAGTACCGAATGTTGGATCAACATCTGGATGAGGCATGTTTTCGAACACAAAACGTACGTTAACATCAGAGCCTGCGCCTGGGATAGCACCGGTAAAGGTTAATTTACCACCGTTAGGAAAGCTTAACGGATAAATAGTATCATTTAAGTTAGCAAATCCGCCCCAAACTTCTGCACCTGTTGGATACAAATAAGTACTCGTAGCTGTATCTGCAACTGCACCACCAAAGGCTTCTGTAAATGTAGCTGGGTCAGCAACTACATCAGCAGCGACACCGCCACCACTGACACCAGTAGCTGTAACAACTACATCAGATACGATAACTGGAGCATCTTTAGTATTTAAATACATCAAGAATGAGCTATAGGTATTAGCTGCATCTTGAGCTGCAAATTCAACTGTATATGATTGTGTTGTACCGCCAGAAACAGTGACTGCATCCGTAGCAAATGTTGGGTCAACATCTGGATGTGGCATCTTTTCAAATACAAAACGAACATCCACATCACTACCATCACCTGGAATAGATGCATTGAATGTTACAGATCCACCATTCGGGAACGCCATCGGGTAGATTGTGTCATTTAAGTTTGCAAAACCACCCCATACTTCAGCTCCAGTAGGATACAAATAAGTATTAGTTACTGTATCAGCGACCGCGCCACCAAATGCTTCGGTAAATGCTGCAGGATCATAAACAGTATCAGGCACGCCTGCTCCTGTTGTACCAGTTTGCGTTACAACTACCTCAGTAATAGTGACAGGTGAGTCTTTGGTATTTAAATACAACAAGAATGAACTGTAAGTATTAGCTGCGTCTTGTGCAGGAATAGTTAATGTATAAATTGCTTCAGTTGCACCTGTAACAGTAACCACGTCGGTACCAAATGTTGGATCAACATCTGGATGTGGCATTTTTTCAAATACAAAACGAACATCAACATCAGCTCCGTCACCCGGGATAGAAGCTTTAAATGATACAGAACCACCATTCGGGAAGGACATTGGATAGATATCTTCATTTAAGTTCGCAAATCCACCCCACACTTCTGCTCCAGTTGGATACAAATATGTATTTTCAGATACCGTCGCACCGCCAAACGCTTCAGTAAATTCTGCAGGAGCATAAACTACATCAGGAGTGCCAGTTACTTCTTCTCCATTTAAGATTGCTACATTATCCAGACGGAATACAGAACCTTCTCCTTTGCCCCACTCAGGGAAAACCATGATAACGTCTAATAAAGAAATATCTACGCCTGCATCTGAAATAGCTTGTAATGGTACCTCGTAAGTTGTCCATTGACCTACGACGGGTGCATCACCAAAATCAGTTAATGGTGTAGCCCATTCTCCACCATTTCTATCATCAGCTTCAGTTTTAAACATCCAAACAGCATCAGGATTAGAGGGCGCGGTTGTCACTTTTACATCAAATGTAATATATCCACTTTCAATCATACCTAAAGCATTATGCGGAGCAGGACGCGAAGGTGAAGTTGGATCTGCTGATAAGAATGCTGAACGAGTGATAAAACCAAACACCGCACCTTCATTGCCATTTTGAACAGCAAACTCATAGACATTACCACGGTCAGCATCATCAGCAACTAACTCTGGAATAGGACTGACAGGGCTATCTCTACCTTCCCATGCAACCCAATTGACATTTACAGTATCATCAAAGATAGTAATTGGATTTGGTGCACCTGCATCAAGAGATGGTGCTGGCGCCGTACCTGGTACTAATAAACCACCGTCTTCAACTAGGGTGTCATAACCTTGAGCAACAGTATCACAACCTCTACCAGTTATTGAATCGGCCGTACATTTATAAACACGAACATAATCAACTTCTAGTGTTTGACCATCAGAAAATGCATCGGCGTCGATACCACCTTCATTAACATTTTCAGCCCAATCTCCACCAATAGCTAAGTTGAGGATCATGTAAAAATCTTGGTCAAATGGTGCACTGCTGTAATCAGTCTCTAATTGGCCAGTAGCAACATCGTACAGTTTCGCGTACCAACCTCGATGAGATAAACCGCTACCGTTTGATTTTAATTGAGATTGACGTTGCGTCGCATAAAGAACATCATTCATGTACCAACGGATCTCACCTTCTTGCCACTCGATAGCATAGGTATGAAAATCATCACCAGGGTTCATACCTGGATCATGCGACTGCCCTGATTCCGCACCATCTTTACCATAATGAATAGTACCGTAAATATTAGTTTCTTCGGTACCATCAGCACGTAAAGTACCTAGGTTGACTGCTTCCATAATGTCGATTTCGCCAGACTTCGGCCATCCACCATATACAGAATCAGTAGGCATCATCCAAAATGCCGGCCAAGAACCTTGACCTTTAGGTAATTTAGCTCTCATTTCAATACGGCCGTATTGAATATCGACTTTATTTTGTGTCGTCATGCGAGCAGAGGTATAAGGCTGTTCAGCACCTTCCGCAGCTGGTTTAGCTACAATTTTAAGTGTGCCATCGCTTACAAATGAATTTTCTGCGGTATCGGTGTAACACTGTCTCTCATTATTACCGCCACCTTCACAATTGACTTCATGCGTCCAATTATTTGCATTAATAGCTGTTCCATCAAATTCATCACTCCATACCAGACGCCAATCATCTACTGGCACGGTTGGATTGACTGCATTAAGGTCAGTCTTCGTTTCCGTTCCACCGCCACAAGCGGCTAACGTGAGTACAGATAGCACTGCACCAAATCTTGTTATATTTGTCATTCTGTTTTTCATGTGTGTTCAACCCTAGTAAGAAAAACGCGCT
>Ga0209137_1004516_pt1 | contig 11027 bp, 13 predicted proteins | sample SaaInl5LU_22_DNA_FD_184642 | JGI IMG/M metagenome (GOLD analysis project Ga0209137, IMG submission 184642) | Marine microbial communities from expanding oxygen minimum zones in the Saanich Inlet - ESP_105LU_22_DNA (SPAdes) (version 2) | ecosystem: Environmental > Aquatic > Marine > Intertidal...
GTCGAACCTCCGGTTCTCGTCCGGCTCGAATATCTGGGATATTGTGAGGTGCTTGGAGTGCTGAAGATTTGGTTTTCTTTTTTGGTACCGGAGGCCGGATTGATAAAAGCGGCGTTGCCTCCGCCGCTTTTAGTTGCTGCGCAACCGCCGTCGCTTCGCTCCCGCGCCCACTTTGCTCCTATGGTCGCAAAATGTCGAACCTCCGGTTCTCGTCCGGCTCGAATATCTGGGATATTGTGAGGTGCTTGGAGTGCTGAAGATTTGGTTTTCTTTTTTGGTACCGGAGGCCGGACTCGAACCGGCACGCTTTTAAGGGCATCGGATTTTGAATCCGACGTGTCTACCAATTTCACCACTCCGGCACAGAGGGCAAAGCACTACAGGAGTGCAGGGCGCGGATTATAGCAAGGCGCTTTAAAAGTGCAATCATTGAAATCGGGTTTTTATCGAGAGACAGCGAAAAAGTGGCCAAACACCCGATTGAAGGGTACACTTCGCGCCCTCGAGTTTGGGTATGGGACCTGAACCGTTTTCTGAGTACCAAGAGAGAAAAGATTATGGCCACAGTATTGGTTAAAAAAACAGCGACGCACAAAATCTACAAGCGTAAAGATGGTCGTTATGCAGTGACGACTTTGAAAGGCGCTCCCGTAAACGGCGACGAAAAAGCGGCGGTATTGCTAGCGGAAGGTTTAATCCAGCTTTCTCAGCCAGCACCCGTAGAGCCTGAGGTAGAGGAAGCGCCTGCAGAAGAAGCGCCTGCAGAAGAAGCACCTGCAGAAGAAGCACCTGCAGAAGAAGCACCTGCAGAAGACGCACCCGCAGAAGAAGCACCAGCCGAAGAAGAAACCAAAGCCGCAGAGTAAACGTATAACGTTTTGATGCGTAAAGCCCACCTCGGTGGGCTTTTTTATAGTGAGCTCATACCTGTATGTCGACATACAAAAGCGATTACTATTTTGATTTGCCCGAGTATTTGATTGCTCAGCACCCGCTGCCGGATCGCAGTGCTTCGCGCCTGCTTTGCCTTGACCGCAACTCGGGTGCTGTCAGTCACGCGCAGTTTACTGATCTGCTTGAATTAGTTCGGCCCAATGATCTGTTGGTATTTAATAACACGAAAGTCATTCCAGCTCGAATGTACGGCCAAAAACCGACGGGCGGTCAGTTAGAAATATTGGTCGAGCGTATTGTCAGTTCTCAACAGGCCTTGGTACATATGCGCTCTAGTCGCTCACCCAAACCAGGGTCGACGGTCGAGATTTTTAGCAAAGATCGCTCGGCAGTCGCCGGCGAAGCCTCGGTACTCGGACGAGAGGGGGCTTTGTTTTTAGTTGAAGCACAAGACGAGGCTATTACGGCTTTGATTGAACGTTGTGGTCATATGCCTTTGCCGCCCTACATAGAGCGGGCTGAGGAGCAAGCCGATTTAGAACGCTATCAGACCGTTTATGCCAAAAAAGAGGGTGCTGTCGCGGCGCCTACGGCGGGTTTGCACTTTACCCCCGAGATTTTGCGGGCGCTTAAAGACAAGGGTGTCGAATTTTCGGAAGTGACCTTGCACGTAGGGGCAGGTACATTTCAGCCCGTCAAAGAGGACGATATTCGCGCACACACCATGCACGCAGAATGGTTTGAGGTATCGGACGAGGTGGTGAAGCTTGTCGAGGCGACCAAACAGCGCGGAGGACGAGTCATCGCAGTTGGAACGACGTCTGTTCGCAGTTTAGAATCGGCGAGCCTTAATGGGCGCTTGCGATCGATGCAGGGTGATACCGAGATTTTTATCTACCCCGGTTACGAGTTCAAAACAGTGGATGCTTTAATCACGAACTTTCATTTACCAGAGTCGACCCTGGTTATGCTGGTGAGTGCCTTGGCCAACCGGGAGTCGGTATTGGCGGCCTACGATGAAGCAGTGCAACATGAATACCGATTTTTTAGTTATGGCGATGCCATGTTTATTGCCTAGGATGGCCTTATGAGCGATGAATCTTGTCGAATGCACTACCAACTCAACACTCAAGATGGGTATGCGCGCCGCGGTGCTTTGAGGTTTCCCCGCGGGGTAGTAGAAACGCCAGCATTCATGCCTGTGGGAACTTACGGCACGGTAAAAGGTTTAACACCGCGCGATGTCGAAGACCTCGGTGCTCATATCATTCTGGGTAACACGTTCCATTTATGGTTACGACCGGGTACAGACATTATTAAAGAGCACGGTGATCTGCATGACTTTATGGGGTGGCAGGGTCCGATTCTGACGGATTCCGGTGGTTTTCAAGTATTTAGTCTGGGCGCAATGCGCAAGATCTCGGAAGCAGGCGTTGCCTTTCAGTCGCCCGTCGATGGCGCTAAGGTGTTTTTGGACCCAGAAGAGTCCATGCGTATTCAGCGCGATTTGGGTAGCGATATCGTCATGATTTTTGATGAATGCACGCCTTATCCTGCAGACCACAGCGTGGCTAAAAGTAGCATGGAACTATCGCTGCGATGGGCCAAGCGCAGCAAAGCGGCGCATGCGGGCAATGACGCGGCACTGTTCGGTATTATTCAAGGCGGAATGTACGAAGACCTCCGACATCAATCCTTGCAGGGTTTGGTCGATTTGGGTTTTGATGGCTACGCCATTGGGGGGCTGTCTGTTGGTGAGCCTAAAGAAGAAATGTTTCATGTGCTTGATGTCTTAAAGGACGTCATGCCGACAGATAAACCAAGATATTTAATGGGCGTCGGTACGCCAGCGGATCTGCTCGAAGGGGTTCGGCGCGGTATTGATATGTTTGACTGCGTGATGCCGACGCGCAATGCTCGCAACGGGCATTTGTTTACCCGTGCTGGTGTGGTGAAGTTACGCAATGCGAAACACAAGCGTTCGACCAAACCCCTAGACGATAACTGCGACTGTTACACCTGTCGTAACTTCTCGGTTGCCTATTTGCATCACCTAGACAAATGCAAAGAGATTTTAGGTTCGCAGCTGAATACCATCCATAATTTACACTATTATCAAACACACATGCGCGGTATTAGAGCGGCCATTGAGATGCACTCGCTTGATGAATACGCGGGTCAGTTTTACGAGGCGCAAGGCCTAGAGGCGCCGACGCGAGGATTATGAAGAAACTGGTATTTTTTGTTCCCGAGACGCATGTAGAGCTCGTCAAGGCGGCCGTATTTGATGCGGGCGCAGGTCGAATTGGCGACTACGAACATTGTTGCTGGCAAACCCTAGGTGCCGGGCAATTCAAGCCAATGTCAGGAGCGACGCCTTTTATTGGTCAGAGTGGGCAGCTCGAACGTGTCAGTGAGTACCGAGTAGAGCTGGTCTGCGACGATGCCCGCATTAAAGACGCTGTTCTGGCACTACGCCACGCACACCCCTACGAAGAACCTGCCTTTGATGTAACTAACCTTGTTGATCCGGAGAGCCTGCATGTCTGAATCTGCACAACGCCCACGCCCTGTGATTATTGACCCTCTGACGGGTGAGGAACTCGTGCCTTCGCCCTGTGTGTCTATTTGTGCTCTTGATGAAGATGATGTGTGCATCGGTTGTTTTCGCTCAGGCAGTGAAATTACCGATTGGTTTATGGCTTCGTCCGCAGAGAAGAAGGCAATAGTCGCGCGCGCCAAAGAGCGTCGGCTAGAACAGGGCAGTAACGGCCTTAGCTAGCCTTAAAGGCCTTAACGGATTGAATAACCTTGCTGTCGAGGCTCACGATCTCGAGTCGATGCTCTCCAATAGCCATGCTGGCGTTCGCATCAGGGAATGACTCGAGTATTTCTAGCATTAACCCACTGATGGTTCTTGGGCCCTCGGTGGGTAGTGACCAATCGAGTGCTTTATTGACGTCTCGAATAGAGGCATTACCTAAAATCAAAAAGGTACCGTCGGGCTCAGGCGTAATGTAATCGTCTTGCGCTATCAGACTCGAGGTGAACTCGCCCACGATTTCTTCTAAGATATCTTCCAGAGCAACCAAACCCATAACATCGCCGTATTCGTCCACGACGGTGCCTAAACGCAGTTTCTGCTGTTGAAAGTTCAGCAGCTGGGTGTGCAAAGGTGTGTTCTCTGGAACGAAATAGGGTTGCTCCATTTCGCGCAACAAGGCTTCTCGATCTAAACCGTTGGCATCGACAATACGGCTGATGTTACGCATGTGCAAAATGCCTTCGATATTATTGATGTCTTCCCGCCATACTGGCAGTCGCGTGTGTTCAGACGCTTGTAATGTCTTCATGATCTCTTCATCGGTATCGTCAAGATCAATGCCGTACACTTCGTTGCGGGGTACCATGATATCGTCGACACTGACCTCTTCGAGATCTAGGATGTTAAGCAGCATGCCGCGGTGTCGAGTGGGAATCAATTGACTCGACTCGTTAACGATGGTGCGCAGCTCGTCAGACGAAACAGAATCGTTGCTGGTGTTTTCTGGATTTACCCCCAGAAGTTTAAGCAGGCCATTGGTGACACCGTTTATGGCCCACACCAATGGGTACATGATTTTCATCAGCGGTAGCAACACGATGCTTGCTGGAAAGGCAATGCGTTCGGGGTGTAAAGCCGCAATCGTTTTTGGTGTGATCTCGGCGAAAATTAAAATAACCAGTGTCAATACCAGTGTAGCTATGGCAATGCCCGCGTCGCCGAACAAGCGAATTGCGATCACTGTGGCAATGGCGGAGGCCAGAATGTTGACCAAGTTGTTGCCGATCAGAATAAGGCCGATCAGACGGTCGGGTCGATCCAGCAGTTCGCTCGCGCGCACAGCGCCCTTGTGCTTTTCGTTGCGCAAGTGCTTCAGGCGGAATCTGTTGAGCGACATCATCCCTGTTTCTGAGGATGAGAAAAAACCCGAAAGGATAATTAAGACTGCGAGAGCTGTAAACAGCAGCTCTAAGGGCGCTTCGTTCAACGCTGTGTAAATCTCGTATGGCTATTGAGGGCTAAGTGTCTCGAACTTCCGGCTAGCACGCAAGCGGCAAAGCCATACTTTTCTAGTTGAGAAGCCACTGCAGCACAAATTTCGACCCGAAGTAGGCTAGTAAAATCAGGGAAAACCCGATCAGGGTGAGTTTTACAGCAGTTCTAGATCTCCAGCCCAGCTTGTAATGGCCCCACAAAAGACTGGCGTAGACTACCCATGCGCTGATTGTGAATACGGTTTTGTGCGCGACATGCTGGGCCAGCATATCCTCTAAAAAAACGAACCCTGAGATAATAGCTAAGCTCAGTACCGCAAAGCCAATCCAGAGAAGCTCGAACAGTAAACGTTCCATTTTTTGCAGAGGTGGTAGCCAGCGTGTCATGCCAAGGTTGTGATGTGTGCGAAGTTGTCGATCTTGAAGGGCAACAAGCCCCGCCTGCATGGCCGCAATTGCGAGTAGGGCGTTCGCCGATAACGAGCATGCAATATGAATCACCACGCCCGAGGCAAGCGCGTTTGCTTGCATGTTGCTGGGCATTATGATGCTAGCCAACACGGTTAGGGCGGATAGGGGGAACAGCCCGATCAACACCGTTTGTAGGGGCCTTATAACTAATAACAATGCGGCCACGATGTTGGTTAGCAAAAAGGCCAGTGATGAAGCCTCGATAAACCCCAGCGGGGAAAAAGCGCGGGAGTGCAATCCGTCGAACACCAAGTAGCTGTGTAAAATCATAGCAATCGCGCCACTGCTTAAAGCCACCAAAGAACTGGCGCCTCGGTGCTTTGGTGCGTAATACAGTTGATGTCCGGCAGACAGTAAATAGGCTGCGGCTGTCGCTAAAGCGATAATCAAGGCGGTCATGAGTGGGCGCTGGCCTGTGGTTGACGTATAATCCCCTTTTTACCCAGATCGAGTCACATAATCAATAGGGCAGTGGTCCTAGAGAGGTTAGCATGTTTCAAAGTTTGTCGGATCGCTTATCTGCAACCCTAAAATCCATTTCCGGTAAAGCGAAGCTCAGTGAAGACAACATTCAAGGTACGCTCCGCGAAGTCCGCATGGCGTTGTTGGAAGCTGACGTGGCGCTACCCGTTGTTAAGACCTTCACTGAGGCCGTAAAGCAGCGTGCATTGGGGCAAGAGGTCACGCAAGCGCTGAGTCCGGGTCAAGCCTTTTTGAAAATCGTCCAGTCCGAGCTTGAGGCCACCATGGGGGCGGCCAACGAATCTCTCAACTTGGTCTCTCAGCCACCGGCGATTATTTTGATGGCCGGATTGCAAGGTGCAGGTAAAACAACCTCAGTAGCGAAGCTGGCAAGGCGCTTGATAGAGCGCGAGAAAAAAACGGTATCTGTGGTCAGCGCCGACGTTTATAGGCCCGCTGCAATCAAACAGCTTGAAACTCTGGCCGATGAGGTCGGTGCGCGGTTTATTCCAAGTAATATCAACGAGTCTCCTGTTGACATTGCGAGGCGCGCGGTGCAAACGGCAAAAACGCAGTTCAGTGATGTACTGCTAGTAGATACGGCGGGTCGTTTGGCGATTGATGCTGATATGATGGCTGAAATCAAGGCGCTGCATGCGGCCATTAACCCGATAGAAACGCTTTTCGTGGTTGATGCGATGACAGGCCAAGATGCAGCCAATTCTGCCAAAGCGTTTGGCGATGCGTTGCCACTAACCGGTGTGATTCTTACCAAAGTGGATGCCGATGTGCGCGGCGGTGCTGCATTGTCGGTGCGCGCTATTACCGGTAAGCCCATTAAGTTTTTGGGCGTAGGAGAAAAAACGCAGGCTTTAGACCCCTTCCATCCCGACCGAATTGCCTCTCGTATTTTGGGAATGGGCGATGTGCTGTCCTTGATCGAAGAGGCCGAGCAGAAGGTCGATAAAGCGAAAGCGGAGCGCATCGCCAACAAAGTAAAGGCGGGTAAACGCTTTGACCTGGAAGATTTTCGCGACCAGCTGCAGCAAATGAACAACATGGGTGGCGTGACGGGCATGTTGGATAAACTGCCGGGTATGGGTGGTATGGCCCAGGCCGCTCAGGGTATGGACCCTAAAATGTTCGTGCGTATGGAAGCCATGATTAACTCAATGACGCCCAAAGAGCGCCGGAACCCCGATTTGATTGCAGGGTCGCGAAAACGCCGTATTACCCTGGGTTCTGGTACTCAGGTGCAAGATTTGAATCGCTTGTTAAAACAGCACAAACAAATGCAAAAAATGATGAAGAAGATGAAGGGCGGTGGACTTGAGCGAATGATGCGAGGCATGGCAGGTAATATGCCGAAAGGTGGCGGTTTTCCGTTTCGGTAAATGATTGAGAAATTACAAAAACTTGTGAAAAAACGGGCTTTCAAAGCGAGTCGTTTTTCCGTATGATACGCGCCTTTCCGGCAAGGGGCCGGTGTTGCCCTAGTGGTATTGAAAATTTTTGGGCGTTTACACTTACAGGAACAGATTTATGGTAACAATTCGATTGGCAAGAGGCGGAGCAAAAAAGCGTCCTTTCTACCACTTTACTGTGGCTGATAGTCGTACCGCTCGCAACGGTCGCTTCATTGAGCGCGTTGGTTTCTTTAACCCAACAGCTCGTGGGCAAGAACAGCGTTTGCGCGTGGACTTCGATCGCGTTGACTACTGGCGCAGTAACGGTGCACAAGTATCTGATCGCGTTGCCAGCTTGTTAAAAGAGGCATCAAGCTCAGCCGAGGCCTAATGGCCATGGCGACTGATGGTCTCATCACTGTTGGCCGAATACTCGGCGCACATGGGATCAAAGGGTGGGTGAGAATAAGAAGTTTCACCGACCCAGAAGAACAGCTGTTTGATTACTCGCCTTTGTATTTAATGCAAAAGACAAAGCGCGAAGCGTTTGAAGTTGAAATCCGTAAGGCGCTCACCAAAGGTTGGTCGGTGAAGCTAAAAGGGGTAGACGACAGAAACGAAGCAGAGTTGTTAAAAGGCATCGATATTGCAATGCCCGCCGCGACGCTTCCAGAGTTGGCGGAAGACGAATACTACTGGCGCGACCTGATAGGTATGACAGTAGTTTGCAAAGGTATTGTGTTAGGCGAAGTCGATAACTTATTGGAGACAGGCGCCAACGACGTGCTGGTAGTGCGGTGCACAGAAGGCAGCGTTGATGAGCAAGAGCGATTAATACCTTTCTTGCTCGACAAGTTTGTGATCGGCGTAGATAAAATGTCGAGAGTCATTGAGGTCGATTGGGACCCTCAGTGGTAGAGAAAGGGGTATCACAATGCAGTTATTGCTTGTAACCCTTTTTCCTGAAATGCTCGGTGCTCTGACTCGGTCAGGTGTAACCGGCAGGGCTTGTGAGCTTGGGTTGGTGCAGATTGGCGCGATAAACCCGCGCGACTTTGCCTTCAACAAGCACAAGTCGGTAGACGACCGACCCTATGGCGGTGGCCCCGGCATGGTGATGGCGATAGAGCCCTTACGCTTGGCGATTGCCGACGCGAGAAAACAAGCGCCCGATGCGAAAGTGGTGTACATGTCGCCACAGGGGCGTCCTCTGACGCAAACGCGGGTAGAGGAATTAGCGAGTAACCCCGCGCTGATATTTGTGGCGGGGCGGTACGAAGGGGTAGATGAGCGGCTTATTGCAGCGGAAGTGGACGAAGAGATCTCGATAGGAGACTACGTCTTGAGCGGTGGTGAGTTGCCGGCGATGGTGGTTATGGATGCTGTTTGCCGATGGGTGCCAGGGGTATTAGGTCACGATCAATCGGCAGCACAAGATTCGTTTGTTAACGGATTGCTCGATTGCGAACATTACACCCGCCCAGAAGTGTACGAAGGGCAGGCAGTGCCCGAAGTGCTGCTCAGTGGTAATCACGAGCGGATACGGAAATGGCGCTTACAGCGCTCGTTGGTCAGAACGTTAGAGCGTCGTCCTGACTTACTGGAACAGCGCGAGCTAACGCAGGAAGAGAAAACGCTGTTGAGCGATCACTTGGCGCAACAGAACACAGATTAAGTAGATAGAGCCGGCGTGAGCGGGCTTCAAAAGGAGTAGCAACGATGAGTAACATTATTTCTCAGCTTGAAGCAGAGCAAATGAGTAAAGAAATTCCTGAGTTCAGCCCCGGTGATACGGTAGTTGTTCAGGTGCGTGTAAAAGAGGGTAATCGCGAGCGTTTGCAGGCTTTTGAAGGCGTCTGCTTGGGTATTAAGAACCGCGGTCTGAATTCTGCGTTCACTTTGCGTAAAATCTCGCATGGTGTGGGCGTTGAGCGTACCTTCCAAACATACAGCCCTCTGCTTGAAAGCATTTCGGTCAAGCGTCGTGGTGACGTTCGTCAAGCGAAACTTTACTACTTGCGCGAGCTGAGCGGTAAAGCGGCTCGTATTAAAGAAAAGCTGTCTAACTAAGCTATTTTTTCGAGCTTCGGCTCGATCGATAGTGTGCAAAACGCTGACTTCGGTCGGCGTTTTTTGCGTTCTGGGACGACTCGTTACTCACACCGTGGTAGAGTGAGGTGGTTCTTATACGATACTCTGGCGCTATGGCGGTTTACCTCGATATTGAACAATTTATTGACGCCCTGTGGATGGAGCGGGGGCTCTCTGATAATTCCCTCAGCGCCTATCGGACAGATTTGACGCATTACCAGCTTTGGTTGCAGGCAAATTCCCGTGGTAAAGATGTGCGTGACGCAGACGGTGTAGACTTGCAGCGCTACTTAGGGTTGCGCCTGAAGCAGGGTCGATCGCCGCGCTCAACGGCGAGATTGTTGTCCTGTCTACGAAGCTTTTATCGCTATGCGCTAAGGCAACACTGGTGTGTGGCCGACCCTACTTCAGATGTTGAGTCGCCCAAGATGGGCCGAGCCTTACCTAAGTCGTTGTCAGAGCAAGATGTTGATGCTTTGCTTAATGCTCCTAATGTTGAAAATCCTCTCGAGTTGCGCGATAAAGCGATGCTTGAGCTGTTGTACGCCTGTGGTCTGCGTGTAAGTGAACTGGTTGGTCTCACGCAACTCAACGTCAGCGTGAATCAAGGTGTTGTGCGAGTCTTGGGTAAGGGCTCGAAAGAGCGTCTGGTTCCCATGGGGGAGGAGGCTCTGGATTGGTTGGGTCGCTATCTCAGGGAGGGGCGGCCTCTGATTGTCGAAAAGAAGGCGAATGATTGGTTGTTTCCGAGTTTGAGGGGGCAAGGAATGACGCGGCAAACGTTTTGGCATCGGATAAAACTCTATGCCAAACGGGCGGCCATAAAAGCACCTTTGTCACCACACACTTTACGGCACGCCTTTGCAACCCATTTGCTGAATCACGGTGCGGATCTACGTGTGGTGCAAATGCTGCTAGGCCATTCAGATTTAACCACTACCCAAATTTATACCCATGTAGCACAGCAGCGCCTGCAAGATTTGCACGCAAAGCATCATCCTAGAGGTTAGAACCATACCAACTGGGCGCGACACGGGGTACAATAGAGGGCTTTCAACGTCGTCATTTATCGCGCGCAGAGACCTATGATCAGATACCTTCAAAAGATTGGAATTGTTTTAGCGGTTACGCTATTTGGCCACAATGTGCTTGCGGTAGATACCGAGGTCGAGTCTCGTCTGAAACAGGCACTTGAAAATGCTGCGTCAAATATGCGCGTGGAATCTGTAGAGCCTTCCGGTATTGAGGGGTTGTATGAGGTGACCTTCCTGAATGGTCCCACTATTGTGGCGCATGAATCAGGTGCGTATTTTTTTGTTGGCGATTTGTTTTCTGTGCATGAAAATGGATTTGTTAATATCACCGAGATGCGGCGCAATGGCGAGCGGGCCAAGCTCATGGCTCAGGTCAAAGACGAGGATACCGCGATTTTCAAGCCAGAGGGCGATGTAAAAGCTGTGATCAGTGTGTTCACCGATACGACTTGTTACTACTGTCGCAAGCTCCATGCCGAGGTTCCAAGACTGAATGAGTTGGGTGTAGAGGTGCGTTATTTGGCTTATCCTAGATACGGATTGACACCAAAGAGAGAGAATCGCCGCGGTTTAGACGAGCTTCAGAGCACATGGTGCTCTGATAATCGAGCCGAGATGCTCACTGCTTACA
>Ga0209137_1004517_pt1 | contig 11027 bp, 11 predicted proteins | sample SaaInl5LU_22_DNA_FD_184642 | JGI IMG/M metagenome (GOLD analysis project Ga0209137, IMG submission 184642) | Marine microbial communities from expanding oxygen minimum zones in the Saanich Inlet - ESP_105LU_22_DNA (SPAdes) (version 2) | ecosystem: Environmental > Aquatic > Marine > Intertidal...
TGAAAGAGAATTTAATAATATTTAATAATATAAAAATATAACTACAAATTTAACATAAATTTTTGATTTTTTTAAAAACTTTTTTGAAAATTGATTTTTAAAATTCTTTTTTATTTTTTTGATTTTTTTGTCAAAATTTGTAGTTATATTTTTAAGTTAAACAAATAATTAATAAATATTAATAACTATTAAAAATAATTTAACAAAATGATATCTGAAAATGAACTCATACAAAAGATATTTTATAAATTACAAAATAATGAAGATATTTTACAAGAAATAGATATAGTAAATAAACACTTTAAAAAAAGTTTTATTCTACAGTATTATATTGGTATATATTTCGAAAAAACAAATGAAGTAGAAAAATCTATAAAATATTTTAATAAATCTATCGATATATCACCTAAGTTTATATTACCATATTTCAATATTGGTAATTATTATTTTAAAGAGGATAAAATTGATAAATTAAAGGAAACCTTAAGAGCAGTATTTAACAAAGATACATTAAATATCTCGAATGGACAGGCAGTTATGAAATATCAATTGGAATATCAATTAAGGATGGCGAATTTACTATTACCTTGTATCAAAGAATTAAAAGAAGCTCGCAAAATATACGAACCATTTATTAGAAAAATAGAAACATTTAATTATAATCCAAATACTTTATATATAGAGGTTTTCAAACAAAGTTGTTATCATTATGGAGCAATTTTATCAAAAAATAATCTACAAGAAGACGCATATAAATATTTTCAAAAAGGGATGTTATTAGATATACCAAAAGAGGTAAGTAATAATCATCTTACTACATTTGATAAAAACTTATTACAAATGTTTTGTATATCAAGAAATTATAATAAGAAACATATAATGTCTCCGATAGATATTAATCAATTATATAAATGTAATAAAAATAGAAGATTAATAACAAAAAAAGATAAAATAAAAATAGGATATCTTTCTCCAGATTTTAACAAGAATGCTGTAGGGTTATTTGTAACAAGCCTTTTAAAATATTTTGATACCTCACAATTTGAAGTGTATTGTTATTATAATAATCATGAATCAGACATATATACTAGTATATTTAAAAATTATAAAAATATTAATTGGCATGATGTAAGATATATGACAGATATAGAATTGAATAATTTAATAAATATAAATGAAATTGATATATTAGTAGATTTAATAGGACATGGTATTGGTAATAGAATGGAAGTTTTATCTATGAAACCAGCTCCAATTATAATTAATTATTTAGGATATCCAGATTATACACATTTATCGACAGTAGATTATAGATTAGTAGATAATATAACAGACCCAGAAGGTAATGATTATATAAATTACTATCAGGGATTTAATTATAGTGAAAAATTATTAAGATTACCAAATTGTTTTATCTGTTATAGTTTGTTTGAAAATGAAGAAATACCAGAAATAAAAGATACAGTAAGAAATAATAATGAAGTTAGAATTGGTATAATGAATAGAGTTGCAAAATATGATACAAATATAGTAAATATTTGGAAAGAAATAGTAAAAGATAATAAGAATGTAGTATTATATGTAAAAGAAGGTATAGAAAGCGATGAAAAATCGATAGCATATAGTATATTTAAAGAAATACCTAAGAATCAGATTAAATACTTGCCTTTTGAAAGTACATTACAAGGATATTTCTCTCTATTTAATCAAGTTGATATATGTATTGATACATACCCATACAGTGGAACGACTACAACTTGTTCTTCTTTATTAATGGGAGTTCCAGTTTTTACATTATATAAGAAACAAAATCCTCATGTATCAAATGTATCAGCAAGTATATTAAAGAATTGTGGAGAAGAAGACATTTATATTTGTAAATCATTACAAGAATACAAAAATAATATTATAGATGTATGTAATAAAAATAGTTTTTCCATAGAAGATAAGTGTAATAGAAGAAATAGATTTTTGAAAAGTATGAATCCAGAAGAGTTTATGAAAGATTACGAAAAAGTATTGATAGATATTTATAATAATAATTAAAAAAATAATTTGCATCGTACACTCCAGGGTTCGAACCTGGGCTCCCGAAGGAAATACATTAGCAATGTATCGCATTAACCACTCTGCCAAGCGTACCTTGCAAAATATACTAAATATTTATTTTTAAATAATTTTATTCTTTTGAATAAACAGCTTTTAATAAAACTTCATCTTCTACAGCAACAAGAGTAGGACATTTTGTTACTAACATCTTAGTTGATAAGTCTTGAATTTTAACAATTTTTGATTCAAACTCTAAGAAATCTTGTCCTGTAGCTCTTTTAAAATCACTAGTTGAAGCAATATCTTTAATTGCCCAAAGATATCCAGTAGCATAGTTTGCATGAAGTGTTCTAATTACTTCAGAGTCATCTTGAATACTTGCGATTGCCCAACGACCACATTGACGATATAGTGTTCGTATTATATTATCAAAATCGTTGCATTTAATCCTGTATATAATATAAAATCCAATAATTATAACTATTACAATAAGTACTAAATAAATAGGTACTTGTTGTATCATTTTACTATAATTGAATAATTTATTTTTACCATTCTCTAACTTCAGAACCAAAACTTTCATCTTGGAATACTAACCCACTATTTCTTTTCGTCCAATCTTTAGGCATATTTTTTATTTCTGTTGGATAAAAGTTACCATTCCATACATACCAAGTAAAAGGATTTGATTTAAATAATGAGTTTTCATTATTCATAGTCATTAAACGATGTTTCATACTATCTATTATCATACAATCAATTGTATAAACTCCTAATTTACGATTTAGTAACATTTCCCATAATTTTTTAGCACCATTATATGTAACAACCATAGCATGCGTACAAAATACTGGACCAATATCAATATGAAATTTACTATTAAACTCAAATTGAGCTCCAAGATATAATACATCAAAGTTTTTAGGAGTATTTTGAAAGTATTCTGGTGCTAAATCTTTCCATTTTGGATGAAACATTACATCATCTTCAAGAATAACCATATAAGGTATTTTATTATCAATAATTTCTTTCCATATTTTGAAATGAGATAAGAAACAGCCTTGTTTTCCAGGATATTCTTTAAACTCCTTATCCCAATCAGCAAACTTAGGATTTCCTAATATACTCCATCCTTTCTCTAATTGTTTAGTATCTTTTGCATCAACAGCTGATACTCTTTTGTAATTTGTAAATCCAGCATCTTTTATTTTTTTTTCACCAATTTCCCATCTTTCAGGATTTCTATCTAAATTAATGACTCGACAAGGTGCTTCTAATAAATCTTTAAATGTTTTAGGAAAAACATTTATTTCTTCAAATGATTGATAATAATATTCCATTTTTATAAATTATTTGAATATATTGTTTAAATATAAAAAATCATTTAAGGAAAAATAACATATTATTAACTGTGAGGTAATATGTCTCACAATGTTTTCGTAGCTTAATTGGTTAAAGCGTGGTGCTGTTAACACTAAGATTGCCAGTTCGAGTCTGGTCGGAAACTTTTATTTTTGTACCATTTTAATGGTTTTACTGACTATAACTCAGTTGGCTAGAGTGGGAGATTGTAATGGAAACTCCTTTTTAATCATCTCTAAGTCCCTGGTTCGAATCCAGGTAGTCAGAAAACCTTTAACTTGTTTATCAATTAATATCTCCAATAAGGTCTATCAAATATAGGTTTTAGAAACCTATTAAAGTTTTTTCGTCGTCCTGAACCTCTATATCTTGCTGAAGGATGATGAAAATACATAAAATTAGTTGTGCGTTTATTTCTACAATATTAAAATATTTATAAAAATAATTTAAAATTAATTTTAAACATCTATAATTTTAGAACCTTCAAAGTATATATCTATATTATTATTATAATCATCTGTTCTCATCCAACGTGAAGGGAAATATACTTCTTTTTCTTTATTTTCATTTAGCCAGGAAGGCCACCAAGAAAATGTTGAATTACCACAAATACCTCCTTTACGACAACGTAACATTAAATAAAATGTAATAACTTCATCGTGACGTGTATATATTAAATCTGGTATATTTTCAACCAAATACTTTTTAAGTCTTGGATATACAATATCTAACTGATCTATTCTATTAGAACATAATAGAAACTTTGGATTTTCATTATTTTTTTTAATTTCTTCAATAGCTTTTATATAGTAGTTTTCAAGATTAACCCAATGTTTATCGTGATGCACAAAATCACCTAAACGTACATGAATAAAATGATAATCATCCAATTGAGCTACTGTATTTTTTAGTGTTGTATTAAATACATTTGATACTTCTTCAGGTTCTTTTAACATATCTATAATATCACTTCTGTATTCTTTGAAATATTTCTCATTTTGAAAAAACCCTCTTTCTATTAAATAATTTTTAGTTTGAATATTTGGTAAATTGTTATAATCTTCTATATATTCAGTAAAACGTTTATCATCTTCATTTACTTTATAATCATATTCAACTCTTTCACTATGATAATAAGGAGAGTTTAAAAAGTTTTGTACTACGTATAAATAATTATTACGTGAATGGGGTCCAACAAAACTCCAATTTTCTAAACGAAACTTTGTATTATTTCTTCTCGCATAAGCATATCCAAATGACATTTGAAATAAACGATTACATAACCCAGCAAATACATTAATGCCTATCATTTTATAAAATTAATTTAAACCTTGTATAATATATTTTATTTATTTTTAAATATATATATATAGTAATAAAACAGATTATATGATGGTTGATAATACTTTATGGCTACCAGAAGAAGAAGAATACCTTTCTAAACTTTCTAGGATTTGTCAAATTAAAAGTATAAAACATAGAAACTATTATATGGCTTATAAAAGAAAGGATGCAAAGTTTAAAATACCAGCTATTATTGTTTCTGCTATTACAGGATTAGTATCTTTTGGCACATCTTCATATCCTGAAGATTCACGTGAATTAGTATCTATTTTTATTGGTATTTCTGCAGTAAGTATAGCAATCGTTAATAGTATTGAATCTTATATGAAGATTGGTGAAATTATGGCTGGATGCCTTCAAGCATCAATTAGCTTACAAAAATTAAAAGAACATATCGATATCGAATTATTGTTACCACCAAGCGATAGAGGAACTCAAGGTATTCTATTTTTAAGAGATGTTTATTCAAAATATGAAAAAATTAATGAACTTGCACCTAATGTATTTAAAACAATTTATTTCGTAAATCCATATGAGCTTGATAAAAAATTAACAGAAATTACAACAGCTACATCATCAAGTGATTTAGAAGTAGGAAGAAATAAAAGAGATGATGGTGATAACGACAATTCTTCCAGTAAAGAACTAAGAAAACTTAAGACAATTGTATTAGCTTAAACTATTTGATTTAGTTTTGTTTTTATTTTTTTAGTATAATACTATGTAATTTAATTGCTTCTTCAATGTTTGCTCTATAACGGAAATCAACCATAGTTATTTTATACAAAAAATCATAATATAATATCAATTCATCTTTTGATAATGTAGATTTATCAAAATAACTATCTAATTCTATACATACTGTACCAAATGAATATATATCAACTTTATCAATATTTTTCTTTATGATTGAAAACCAATTCTTAGTAGTATTTTTCCATCTATCTAAATCTTCTATAGCTTTTTCAATATTTGTTTTACTATGTAAAAGATAAAATGTATCTGCTACATCACTGCCAAATGACTCTAAACTTTGTTTAAAATTAACTAACTTATTTACTGTATTTTTTTGAAAGTTAGAAGCATATTTCTCAAAATATACTAATAGAAACTCATATGGATATGATAAATAATTAAATTCTAATACATGTTTATTACGTGATAAATAAACTTCTTTATTTGGTACCATTAGCCCTAAATCAATAACTTTTAGTGTTTTTCCATTAAATACAATATTATCACTTTTAATATCTCTATGAACTAGGGAATTAGTTTTTAGTAATTTAATAGCTTCTAATATACCCTTTATACTTTTTATCCATTCTCTTAAAGAATATTTACTCTTATTCTTTGTATAGTATTCTTGAAAGAAACTTAATAATGATAAACCAGCATTTGGCATTAATATTTGATATAGTTTTTTTTCAGTATCTATACTTTCTAATAAAGAACATTCATTATCAGGATTGCTATTTAATATTGTTTTAACGGTTGTAGTGCAAGTTTTATTAGGTACTACAAAGTATTTTCCTTTAGGGTCAATATCTTTTATAGATTTTAAAAACTGTATTTCTGTTTCAAAATCATTACTTCTACTATATACTTTACTTATTAAAGTTTTTGAATTTACAGTTTTTTTATTAAGAAATTCTATAATTCTGGAACATCTTACAGATGGACTATATACACAACCGTAAGAACCTTCACCAATTAATGTTATACTTTTTTCTTTTAGTATTTTTTTATCAACCATTAATTATCTAAACTATTAATAGGAAATAATATGTTATCAGTTAAAAATATTGTTATCTTTGTACTTGTATTAAATGCTCTATTCTGGGGATTATACCCTCACTCATCTCATTGCCAAGTAGCATCATCACTTGGTGTAATGGAATGTCCTTCTCATTGGATTCATTTATCAATGGGTTTAATATCTTTCATTATAGCAATTGCTATAGCACAATGGAGATTTATTAAAATAAGTTTAAAAATATAATTATTTAATTATTTAATAATTATTATAGAAAAATATATTAGATGATACCCTCTACATAAATATGGATATTAGTAGTATATTACTAAATAAATGGAGTAGATATAAAAAAGATTTAGAATATGAAGATATTATACATTCTAAAAAAAGTTTATCTAATAATGTAAAACTAAATATATTAGAAGAATTAAGCTCTTTTAATTTTTTAAGAAAAGATTTATTGAAACTTGTAAATAAATATGACTACTTTAATACTATAAAATATAAGAATATTAGTATCAAATATATTCCTATAAGAGATTTAACAATTAAAAAAATGAAAACAGTTATATACCGTTTAGGTTATATCTCAAAATTATTAAATATTACAAAGGATATCAATATATGGTTTATTCCTTGTAAATGTAAAAGATTATTTCCAAGTAATAGAGAAAATATAGAACAAAAACATATTAATGGAGGTTATACTTACTTGAATAGTAATAATATTTATGTATATAGATTTGAAGAATATGCAAAAGTATTTATCCACGAATTATTACACCACTCTGTGTTACAGCTTAAGTTCTCTAATAAGCAATTAAATACATTATATAAAGAGTTTAAAATAGACAAAAATGCTAATTTAGAGCCAACAGAAGCAATTATAGAGGTATGGGCTATATTATTACATCTAAAATGTGTATCAATTGAAAATAATGTATCATTTAATAAATTATATAAATTGGAAGTAGCGTGGAATATAAACTTGTCAAATAAAATAAAAGAAATACATAATACTATTGAATTATGGAAAGATGATACACCATCTTACAGTTATGTATATTTAAAAACGATTTTATTAATAACCTGGAAAGAGTTTATTAAAATAACTGTTCCTTATAATGATAAAATTATAACGGATTATTTAATTAAATATAAAGATTTACCAATAATTCTAAAAAATAAAGAAATTATTAAAAAAGAAATTGCAAAAATACCAGATGAATTAAATAATTCATTAAGATTAACACGATCAGGAAATCTATAATTTTATATACTTATTTTTTAAGAGTGATGGATATTTGTAAATCATTTGATTGTATAGTTAATGCACAATTATCACCTGTTACAAAGAAAGTGTATTTAGAAAGGTTAAGATATATTATAAACGATACACAGGTAGAATTAAATGAAATTTTAATAAATCCAGATAAATATTTAAAATGGGTAGAAGAACATTCATCTACACCTCAAACACAAAAAAGTTATATATCAGCAATACTAGCTGTATTTAAACACACTCCAGGTTTAAAAGATAAGTATAGGCAACACTATTATAAATGGTATGAAGGTTTTAAGAAGAACCACAATAGTATAGATGAGAATTATAAACATAATAAACCAAGTGAAAAACAGAAAGCAGGTTATGTAGAATATAAAGATATTATTAAGAAACGTGATTCACTACCAGAAGGTTCAAAAGAACGTTTGTTATTATCATTATATACTTATTTACCACCTTTGAGAAGTGATTTTAATAAGATATACATATATGAAAAAGAACCTAAAACATATGAATATGATAATTATATAACTTTATTTGAAGATAAACCAAAATTAGTATTACAAGAATATAAAACAGCAAAAACAAATGAAATTTATGAAAAAGAATTACCAGATGAGTTAGTAAAAGAAATTAAAATTAGCTTGAAAAATAATCCAAGAGAATGGCTATTTATGGATAGAACAAAAAATTATTATAGAAGCTCTTCATTTACAAAATGGATAAATAGAACATTAAAGAAACTGTTTGGAAAACCATTAACTATATCACTAATACGTCATTCTTATATAAACCAATTAGACTTTAATAAATTAACTGTAAAACAAAAAGAAGATATTGCAAACGATATGAGACATACAACTAATACCCAAGACCGTTATAGATTAATATTTAATTGATTAATGAAAATACTAATTTAAAAAAGAATATTCTAAATAGTAGAGACTATATATAATAATGCCAATTGAAGATATAGATTTTTTAAAACAAAATAGTAAAAAAGAAAATTATGTTTTTATGGTTGATAGTAGAGATAGGGATAAAATTGCTTATCCAAATCCATCTGAGTATGTTGTAGAATTTACTACACCTTTTAGACATGTAATAGGATTAAATGTAATAGATGCTTCTATACCAAGAACAATGTACAACGTAGATACGTATAATAATGAGTTAAAGTTTTTCATACATTCTTCTAATTATGATTTAAACTCATTATCATTAGATAGTTTCCAAACAGCAACATTAGAGCCAGGAGATTATACTATTCAAACTTTACAAACTGAATTAACAACTAAGTTAGCTATGAACTTAAACAATAATAGTAATTTACCAGAAATAAATATTACAGCAACTCCTTTAAGTAATCCACCAGATGTAAAAAATAGATTAAGTTTTTCTTGTCCTTATCCTTTTATATTTGATATGAAAAACTCATCAATTGCAGAATCTTTAGGTTTTGATGCTTTTGTTAGAGTATCAGAATATGATAAAACTGAAATAACAAGAAATTATGACCCTTATATATTAAATAATTACTCAGGTATTACGGATAGTAATGTTATTTCAAGTTATGGATTGTTTAAAATTAATAAAACAGTAGATGAAGTTACAAACTACTTATTATCTAATTCTAATACAACGTATATAACAGATTATACAGAAGCAAATAATTTAGCAAAATTGATAGAACCTTATGGAACTAATAACCAACTGTTTCATTCAGTAGATATACCATTTAGTGAATTAATTACATTAGATGCTGCTGAAGTTGCTAAGAATACATTCACATTATTTGAAGGTCCAAGAGGTGTTATACGTACAGAAAATATGAATGATAGAATTGTTGCACAACGTTTCTATGTAGAATCTAAGACTAACTTGAAAAATATATATGCTGCTTTACAAACAGATACTTTATCTCCTTCCAGTATAGTTCAGTTTTCTATTCAAAAAGATAGTAATAATTCTCCAGACGGTATTGAGTTAGAAACAGGTAGTATAGCAGTTTCTTTCGTAGATGGTTCTTTATCTGATTCTACTAATTTATCTTTAGCACTTGAAGCAGATACATACTATTGGATAGTATTTAATACAAATGAAACCATTAAAATATATTATAACGACGTATTAACAACTACAACACCATTTAAATATTCAACTGATTCTGGTTCAACTTGGACTAGTTATGATGATACTGTAAATGATATTTATTTCCAATTATCTGTAAGAGTAGATGTATGTAATGATTATCACGAAATTCAATCACCTGGTATATACTCTTTAGTTGGAGAAAGATATATTACAATTAGATGTCCTGAAATAGAAGAAAATAGTTACCGTTCTCTGTCTTACTCTAAATATAATTTAGGTATTGCAAAAATAAGATTAGGTATAGTGGGTTACTCTGATGAACGTTTTGATTATTCAAATGTACCTTCAAGAGAATTTCATCCAATTGGTAAATTATCAAGATTAACCATACGTTTCGAAACAGCATCTGGAAGATTATATGATTTTAAGGATGTTAATCATACAATAACGTTTAGTATTAAATATTATGAGCCAAGTAGTGCCTCTATATTTAAAAAATCAATTATTAATAGTAACTATGATGGTGATTTTATGAAATATCAATATTTCCAAGAGGAACAAGAAGAAGATAGTGACGATCAAGATTTAGATTATAATAGGGATGATTTTGAAAAATACAAAACAAATGAAGCAAGAAATTTACCTCAAATGGTGGCACAAAGAAATATACAAATGTTCTATGATTTAAATTACGAAGAAGATGATGAAGAAGATGATGAGGAAGATGATAATGATGAATAAGAACTTGACCGTGAGAATGAATGATTATTTATAAAGTCTTTAAATTCTTTTTTACCGGGTAAATAACCTCTTTGTAAATATTTTAAAGGTATTTTTTCTTTTTGCGCTATAATACGTAATAAGTTTTTATTTTGCTCTATGATTATATTGTATATAATTTCAAATATTTTTTCATGCATTATTTGATATTCATCTTGATAAATAATATTATTCTCCATCCTATTCTTATTTAAACTCTTCTATTTTATTTATTAATTTTTATACTTTTTATTTCAATTTTTATAATTACTAAAAAATATAACTACAAATTTTGACAAAAAAATCAAAAAAATAAAAAAGAAATTTAAAAATCAATTTTCAAAAAAGAATTTGAAAAAATCAAAAATTTATGTTAAA
>Ga0209137_1004519_pt1 | contig 11025 bp, 11 predicted proteins | sample SaaInl5LU_22_DNA_FD_184642 | JGI IMG/M metagenome (GOLD analysis project Ga0209137, IMG submission 184642) | Marine microbial communities from expanding oxygen minimum zones in the Saanich Inlet - ESP_105LU_22_DNA (SPAdes) (version 2) | ecosystem: Environmental > Aquatic > Marine > Intertidal...
TAACATCACCACCAAGTGCATCACCCGATGGCTCACCTGCGATGATGAACACTTTCAAAGGATCAGACATCGCCACGCTGCCGCCTATGCCAGCACGTGTAAAAACAGCCCACCGTCGGATGCGGCGGCGATGGTTTTATCAAGCTCCAGAACCTGAGTATTGGGGCCGATTGCGATTCCGTTCAGACCAAGCGCGATGGCACCGCGAATGGTTTCCGGCCCAATTGTAGGCAGGTCAATTCGTAGGTCCTGCCCCGCCTTCGGTGCCTTATAAAGCACACCGCCTTCTGGCAACTGAGGGTTCCGGCGAGGGGCATCTTGGATTGGTCCGGCTAAAACATCCGTGGCAAAACCCAACGGATCAGAAAACACACCTGCCACGTCTTGCACAGGTGCTGCTTGCAACAAAGATTGCATCATCCAATCTGTGCCCAAAAGCGCCTCAACCGCCAAAACCTGACCATGGGCTACGATCACCGCTTGCCCAACGTCTGCACCGGCCAGAGCACCATGCACGTCGCGGGCGCGTGCAATATCCTTCATATCACCCTCGGATGGCTTTACAGCCGTCAAATTCCCGTGGGGCGGTAGCAGGCCGCCGACAAGTTGAGGGGCAGCGATGACTTCAAAACCGGCGTCCTCAAAAAGCGAAATCGCCACGCGCAAAGTACTATCATCACCCCCTGCCATTGCTGCCGCAATTTTTGGCACCAATGGCAAAGTGGCCGCATCTATTTTCGATGGGTCAATCTGTGGGCGTGCGACAGCACCTGCGAAACACACTTGGCCCACCCCAAGGTCCACAAGTGCGGCGAAAAACGTGCCTAATTGTTCCACTCGAAACGACTGCACATCTGGCAAACTGGGATCAACATCGCCCATTGCGGCAATGACGTGGGCGCGGCCCGCAATTTTGAGCGCGCGATGCACTGCAACAGGCAACTGGCCCTGCCCTGCAATCAGAGCAATCATTTTGGGGTCAGGAAATGGCGATCCGTGGTGCCCGTAACAAAGCGCACCAAATCCGCCACATAATCACTGTCACTGTCTTGAACCAAACGCGCGGCGCGTTCGGCAAAACTGCCCTCGCCTTGCTTCAGCGTTTGAAAAGCCACCCTCAGTGCGGTGATATCCGCACGTGCGACGCCTTTACGCTTCAACCCAACAAGGTTGAGACCATCCAATTCGCCCCGTGGGCCTTGGACCAATCCATGTGGGATCACATCATTTGTCACCATTGAAAGCGCCCCGATGATAGCGCCCGTACCGATGCGCACAAACTGATGGATGCCGCAGAGCCCACCAATGATAACATCGTCTTCGATCACACAATGACCGGCGATTGCTGTCTGGTTCACAATTACCACACGGTCGCCAATCACTGCATCATGGGCAACATGACAGCCCGCCATAAACAACCCGTCATCCCCAACGCGCGTAACGCCACCGCCGCCGGACGTGCCGGTGTTCATCGTCACGTGCTCGCGAATGCGGTTCCGCGCACCAACGATCAGCTTTGTCTGTTCGCCCGCAAATTTAAGGTCTTGTGGGATTTCACCAATGCTTGAGAATGGAAAAATAATCGTCTCAGGGCCGATCTCGGTATACCCCGCCACAACCACGTGTGATTTGAGAATGACGCCATCCGCGAGTTTAACGTGCGGTCCGACATGGCAAAACGGACCAATCTCAACACCGTCGCCAATGACAGCACCGTCTTCGATGACCGCTGAGGGGTGAATATTTCCACTCATGCTTTGGGCAAATCCATCATTGCAGTGAAATCACATTCAGCGGCCATCTCACCGTCCACCGTTGCAACGCCGCGGAATTTCCATACTTTTCCGCCGGGTTTGCCGCGGGTGGTTTCCACGGCCAAACGCACCACATCGCCCGGCACAACCATGCGCCGGAACTTCGCGTTGTCGATCCCCATAAAGTAAACCAGCAAATCCTTATCGACCATGTCCATCGCAACGCCGACCATCACAGCAGACGTCTGAGCGAGCGCCTCGATGATGGTCACGCCTGGCATGATGGGTTTGGATGGGAAGTGCCCTTGAAAATGCGGCTCATTCATGGTGACGTTTTTGATGCCAACAGCCGATTGATACCCGTCAATATCGATAACTTTATCAACAAGTAGAAACGGATAGCGGTGCGGTATGATCCGTTGGATCAAGCCGATATCTGCTGATTTTAGATCGGTCTGGGCTGCGTCGCTCATGAAAGTCACCTGCGTTATATCTTGTTCCCCTGCCTAGCAAAGCGCAGCGGTGGCGGCAAGTTTCATGGGCTGCGGTCACGGGCACACTGACAACGTCTGCCCTAGTCGGATTTTGATCCGTCCCCGAGGGCCGCATCAACCAAACGAATGGCCTCATCCGTGATGTCAATCGCATCCGCCGACAAAAAGACGCTGCCACGCTCGAGCACCGCTACTGCGCGACGCTCGGCCAAAATGTTGGCCAGGATCGGAAGGGCCTCATTGATGAACTCGGCCCGTGCCCGTTCATATCGCTGTGAAAGCACGCGCCCTGTTTCATCTTGGGACTGTCGCGCGCGCTGGACACGGATATCAAACACATCGACCATAGCCGAAAATTCATCTGCTGGCGTGACATCACGCAATTCAAGCAAACGCCGTTCTTCGGCTTCAAGCTCTGCCTCTAACTCGCGTTTGGTTTGCACAAGGCGCAGCCGCTCTGCCTCAAGATCGGTTGCGACGCGCTTGCCGTATTCGCTGTTGGTAAAAAATCGGTCACTATCGATCACAAGGACCGCGCTCATCACCACACCTGTGTCAAAGCCGGGCCCACGTGTTGTTTGTGCCTGCGCCGCACCCACGGTGATGCAAAGCACAGCGCAGAAGGCAAAAACGCCCCTAAGCATCAAAAGCTTGTCGAAACGGAAAGATCAAAGGTTTCCGTTTTGTCGAAGTCTTCAAATTCGAGCGGTTTGGAGAAGTTGAACCGAAGTGGGCCAATCGCGGTATTCCAGAAGATTGAAACACCGATTGCAGAACGAAGTGAGAAGCTGTCATCAATCGTACCGCTCAGATCATCATCCAAACCCCAAACCGAGCCCGCATCCAGGTAAACCCCACCTGAAATGCCATACTCTTCCGGCAACCCGATTGGGAAATCTGCCTCAAGTCGCACAACTGCATAGTAGTTACCGCCAAGCGCATCATTGGCAGGCGCGGTACGATCGCGGGGACCAAAGCCACCAGGCTCGAACCCGCGCAGACGGCCACTTGATCCAAAACGATCTGTCACAGCGCTTGTTGTGTCGTTCAGCGAGTTCAGCGCACCACCTTCAAATACCGCACGAAGCGTGACTTCGTCGCTTAGGACTTTGGTGGTCGCCCCTGCAAAGAATGTGCTGCGCAAATACTCTTTGTCACCACCAACGCCTGCGAAGTCTTGCGAAAAGCGGAAGATCACGCCTGCGTCAGGATTAAGACCCGTGGTGCGCGAGTCGAAGCTGTAAGTATAACCAACTGAGCTGACTGTTTCACGTCCCTTAGCTTGATCTTGTTGCAAAAGATCCGACGATTCCAAGCGCGCGTCAGAGCCGTCGCTTACATCAAGCACCTCCTCGAACCCCAGTGAATACCGCAGGCTCAACCGGCCGTTTTCGCTCACAGGGAAGTTGATGGATGGGGACAGACGTGCGCTTTCAGTGTTGTAGGCGGCGAAATCACTGTCAGTGGTGCCATAGCTGCCCGACAAACCAAAGCCCAACTCACGGTCCAAAAACGCTGGCTCGTTGAAACTAAAGCTGAGGGATTCGCTGCCATCGGTGGTATTAAAGCCAAGCGAAACAGACTGTCCACGGCCCAAGAAGTTACGCTCACGCAGCTCGGCTGTCAGGCCAAACCCGTTTGCAGTGCCAAAACTCGCGCCGAAAGACAAACTGCCGGTGGGTTGTTCTTCCACATCCACGTCAATCACAACTTGGTTGGGGCTGGAGCCTTCGCGCGCCTGCACGCCCGCATTGCTGAAATACCCCAAAGCGCGGATACGCTCGGCTGAATTGCGGATTTCACGGGGATTGAACGGATCGCCTTCGACCACTTTGAATTGACGGCGAATAACCCGATCAAGCGTTGTCGAATTGCCTTCAATATCAATGCGCTCAACGAAAATGCGATCACCGCGTGTTAACTCAAACGTCACATCAAGGGTCAGGTCGCGATCGTTGCGCGTCACCCGCGGATCGGCGCGCACAAAGTTCAAGCCCAACTCAAGCGCGCGGCGCTCAAGGCGGGCGATGTTGATGTCGATCAGGTTCGGGGAATAGACCGGTGAGCGCCCGACTTTCAGCGCATTTTCGAATGCAGCGGCATCCACATCATCCAAAAGGCTCTCAACGTTGACCTTTCCAAGGCGAAACTGCTGGCCTTCTTCTACGTCGAATGTGATCAAAAACGCATCGCGTTCACGGGTCAGCTCGGATGAGACCCCTTGGATATTGAAATCCACGTAACCGCGAGAGGCGTAAAAGTCGCTTAGAACTTGGCGGTCAAAATTCACGCGGTCTTCAATAAACGTGTCACGGCTGACGACTTGGCGGAAGATACCCGCTTGTTTAGTCTGCAAAACACGGCGCAAACGGCGGTCTGAATAAGCGCGGTTGCCCGTAAACGACAAGCGCTCAACTTCTACAACGCGGCCTTCAGTTACTTCGAACACAAGATCGACGCGGTTGTCAGAACGCCGGATAATGCTTGGCTTAACAGTTGCTGCCAAACGCCCCTGCTCCGCGTAGGCTTGTGCGATTAGTTCGGCATCCTGTTCGGCCACACTTGGGCTGTAGACGCGGCGCGGTTGCGAGGCGATTAAGCTTTGGACAACCTCATCTTTCAGGCGGCGGTTACCTTCAACATTGATCTGGTTAATTGTGGGGAATTCAGCGACTTCAATCACAAGCGTGCTGCCGCGTGGCGTCAGAACTACGTCCTCAAACAGGCCCGAACTTAGCACCCGTTGGAAGGCGTCGTTCAATTGACCTGCACTGATTGTCTCGCCGCGGCTAATGCCAGCAAACGATAGGATGGTAGCCGCCTCAACGCGGGCGTTGCCCTCGATTTCGACGTTATCAAATGTAAAAGACTGCGCGTAGACAGCACCAGACATAAAGCCGGCAGTCACTGCCGCTAGGCCCGCTCGTTTCATCGTACCTGTTCCGGCACGACATACACCCAAAAGCAAACCCATTAGCTATCCCCAGCAAACCTAAAATCTGGTGCCAGAAATATCCTTTCTACAGCATGATGTCAAAACGATCTGACAGCCCGCGAAAGGTTATCAGGTGGGCCGTGATTGTTACTGTAAAACGCTGCCAATCACACTGCCTGCCCAGAGTGCCGCAGCGATTGTTGCGAGATAAAGCGCACGGTCCCAATTCAGGTCCAAAACAAGGCGCATGCTGCGATATGATTGATGAATTGTTTGCATAGATGCCTCCTGAAATCATGACCGCACACACGCGCGATCGTGATGTTCCTAGGAGCTAAATGAGGCCGAAATTGGGCGAGACGCGCAAAGAACCACCTTCGCCTATGTCAAATATCAGCCTGCGCAACGCCGCAACGTGCGCATCAAACGGCAGACATCAGGTACAAAATATATCATGCCCCAAGGCAAACACCATCAGACCCAACAACAATGTCAGTCCTGCTGCCATGAATATCTCAAGCGCGCGCGCTGACGGCTGGCGGCCCGTGATGGCCTCATACGCGTGAAACACCAAATGCCCACCATCCAGAACCGGGATCGGAAACAGGTTCAAAAGCCCGACGGCCGTAGACAAAAATGCGATAAACCAAATGAAGCTCTGCCCTCCTTGGCTGGCCATCGCGCCGGATGTTTGGGCAATACCTACGGGGCCGTTCAGGTTACACGTGCTGATCGCGCCGGTGATAACTTGTTTAAGCCCGTTCAAACTGCCGGTGATGACACCCCACGTTAGCCGCACGCCATCAGTCACAGCTTCTGCTATGCCTACGGGTTCTGTTTTTGGCTCAAAAAACCAACCCATCCCGATGCCAATCATCCAACGGCGCTCGAACGTGCCGTCTTCTAGCGGCGTGTCGCGCGGCCGCGGGACCAGCGTAAATTGCATGGCCTGGCCATCACGCCAGACGTCCAACAGCAATGGCGCGCCTTCGGACGCCACAACGGCCGCCATCACTTGATCCGAGGCAAACACAGGAGACCCGTTTATGGCCGTGATCACATCATCAACCTTCATATTCACCGACAGCGCCGCTGATTTTGGCGCAAGACTGGTCACGATTGGAACCGATGGGTATGGCCCTGAAACCTCAAGTTGGATGCCGTCCCGCTCAACCACATAGTCGAGGATTGGCTCTTTGGGGAGCGAGCGGAATGTAGCCGCAAACTTTTCAGTTGTCGTCACATCAGAACCGTTGATTTCAATTAACGCATCGCCGTCCTGAAGCCCCTGCTGCATCTGGGGCGGCAACGACGGCAGTTCAGCGATGGTCAACGGATCCGCAGCTTTGCCATCCCATAAAATCACACCAGCAAAAATCAGGATCGACAACGCAAAATTGAAAAACGGCCCTGCGGCGACGGTGGCAGAACGTGCCCACAAAGGCGCGCCCGCCATTGTGTTGCGCGCAGGGGCTGCCTCACCCTCAGCGCTTCCAACAGAAGCAGCGTTTGCGTCACCCAGAAATTTGACGTACCCGCCGAACGGTAGTGCCGCGATCTGCCATTTAGTGCCGCGCCGATCGACCCGTGAATAGAGCACCGGCCCAAAACCAAGGCTAAAGACTTCTGCATGGATGCCCGACCAACGGCCCACAATGTAATGGCCGTACTCGTGGATCGCGACAATCACAGAAAGCGCCACCACAAAAGCCAAAAGCGTGTAGGCGATGCCACCAAACTCACTGATAAGACTTGCTAAATCCATGATGTTATTCGCCCGATCTGCACGCTTTTTGCTGGTGCGTTAGATAAATTACGCGGCTACTGCTTTGCTTTTGATGTCCGCAATCTGCCTAGCCATGTGGTCTGCGGCCTGCACCGTATCAAGGGTGATGTCGGCATTTCTGAGGCGATTATCTGCGTCCATTTGGCTCAGCACCTGCTCAACGACCTGCGCCATATCCAAAAAGCCGATGCTACCCGCGATAAAATGGTCAAGCGCGCGCTCTTTCGCGCCGTTGAACACAGCACCTGACAGCCCACCAAGCTCCATCACCTCGCGGGCGAGCCTTAGGGCGGGATACCGTGCTTCGTCTGGGGCGCGGAATGTGAATGATCCAATCTTGGCCAGATCGAGGCGCTCAACAGGCAACTTGCGCCGCTCAGGCCAGTGAAGCGCGAACCCGATCGCATGGCGCATATCGGGCGGGCCAACGTGGGCCATCAGGGCCCCATCATTAAAACCAACAAGCGCATGGATCATGCTTTCAGGGTGAACAAGTGTCTCAATTTGCGACGGCAGAATAGCGAAAAACTCTTTGGCTTCAATAAGTTCTAAAGACTTATTAAACATAGACGCGCTATCAATCGTGATCCGCTGCCCCATGTCCCAATTTGGATGACTAGACGCATCTGCAACGGTCGCTGTCCTGATCTTATCAATCGGCCAATCGCGAAAAGCGCCGCCGCTGGCGGTAATTATGACACGCTCAACAGCAGACATGTCTTCACCGATCAACGCCTGAAAAACAGCTGAGTGTTCGCTATCAACAGGCAGAATGGTCGCATTATTTTCGCGTGCCAAGCGCATAAGTAGCGGGCCCGCAGCGACAAGGGATTCTTTATTTGCCAACGCCAGCGTGGCGCCTTGTTTTACAGCCTCAAGGCTTGGAACAAGACCAGCGACGCCAACAATTGCCGACATAATCCAATCAGCTGGGCGCCCTGCCGCTTCCTTGATCGCGCTTGAGCCTGCCTGCGCATCAACGCCGCTTCCGGCAAGCGCATTACGCAATTCATCGAGGCGCGCGCCATAGCAGGTAACGGCTACCTCTGCCCCAAGCTCAATCGCATCTTGAGCCAATTGTTTGATGTTTGCGCCACCTGACAGCGCAACAACCTGATATTCATCAGGGGCGCGGCGGATCAAATCAATTGTGTTTTGACCAATACTTCCGGTGGCACCAAAGATGCTCACACGTTTCAAAATGCCACTCCCGGCACATCAAGCACCATCGCGACCAACAGCATCACAAGGGAGGCACCCAACAGCGCATCGAAACGGTCAAACAGGCCCCCATGGCCGGGAATAAGCGTGGAGCTGTCTTTGACACCCATCCGCCGTTTAAGCGCACTTTCGGCGATATCACCCATCTGACCCGCAAAACTAAGCGCTACAGAAATGATGGGAAGAGCCGCGCCAGCATCTGTATTAACCGCAAAAACATAGCCCACCAGCGCCGACAGCACCCAGCCCGCAACGGTTCCTGACCACGTCTTTTTCGGACTGACGCTTGGCCAAAATTTAGGCCCACCAAACGTGCGGCCAGCAAAATATCCGCCGATGTCTGTGACAATCACAATACTGACCAACCAAAGGATCCACACGGTGCCATAAGTTTCGCGGAAATGCACAAGGCCCCATCCTGCAAGCAAAATTCCCAATGCAAAACAGAAACCAGCGAGCCGTTCGCTTTTGAGCGACAACACCAAAAAGACTGGCGGGATCAACAAAAGCGGCAAGAACACATGGTAGTCACTGGCAAGCAAACCCGACAAAACGGATGCGGTTAAAGCCGCCGCCAACATGCCAGGCGTTGACCGGTCAGGTTGGATCATCATTGCGACCTCCCAAACCATTACGGCCGTCACAAACACCGTGAGCATCTGATACCAGACGCCTCCTGCAACAATTCCCGCCACACCAACAACGGCCATTCCAATGCCAGAAAGTGTACGGGTCTTTAAATCATCCCATTTGGCGGCATCAGTTTTGGTCGGCATCATTGAAGTCTAGGTCTCGGTTAGGGCTTTGGTCAGGGGTGTTGATGCCCGAGTTGGTTCCGAAACGCCACCAAATCGGCGTGACCGGCCACCATACGAGGCCACCACGTCCGCAAAAATATCTTTGGTGAAATCGGGCCACAAGGTATCGATAAATTCATATTCCGCGTAGGCGGACTGCCACAAAAGGAAATTAGAAATGCGCGCTTCACCGCTGGTGCGGATCACAAGATCAGGATCTGGCAAGAAATGTGTATCAAGATAGCGAGGCAGCGTTTCTTCATCCACATCACTGGGCAGCAAAGCACCTACCTGCACATCTGCAGCAAGCCGCTTCGTCGCGCGTGCGACCTCATCGCGCCCCCCATAGTTCAACGCAATCGTCAGGTGCACTTTGCTGTTGGCGCTTGTGAGCAACTCAAGCTGATCCATCATTTTCACAAGTTTTGTGTCAAGACGTGCCCGGTCACCAATAAAGCGAACACGGACTCCTTCCGCCAACAAATCATTCGCTTCGCGCAAAATATAGCGTCGGAAAAGCTTCATCAGCCCCGAAACTTCGGTCTGCGTACGTTTCCAATTCTCTGTGGAGAAAGCAAAGATAGTAAGGTATTTTACGCCAACGTCCGGACACGCCCGCACAATTTCCTTAACCCGTTTTGCGCCTGCATGATGACCAAAAAGCCGCGGACGGCCACGCATGGTCGCCCACCTACCGTTACCATCCATAATGACGGCGACGTGCTTGGGCCCTTGTTGTGCGTTTTCAGACATCCCTGAAATCTCCTTAAACATTCGCTAGATAGCGCAAGCCGTTGATAATGCTAAACTTGCATGATCTCTGCTTGTTTTACTTCAAGCGCTTCATCGACCGCCTTGATGAATTTATCCGTCATTTCCTGCACTTCGGATTCCCAAAGTTTTTGATCATCTTCGGACATGCCCTCGTTCTTGGCCTTTTTGATCTGGTCCATACCGTCACGTCGAATGTTACGTACACTGACACGGGCGTTCTCGGCGTAAGAGCCCGCAACTTTGGTAAGCTCGCGGCGGCGCTCTTCGTTCAGTTCGGGGATCGGCAGCATGATGATCGTGCCGTTCAGCTGTGGGTTGATGCCAAGGCCACTTTCACGGATCGCTTTTTCGACTTTACCCACAAGGCCTTTGTCCCAAACGTTAATCGTAACCATGCGCGGCTCGGGCACATTGACCGTCCCTACTTGGTTAATCGGCGTCATGGACCCGTAGGCGTCCACCATCACCGGCTCAAGCATTGAACCGGAGGCACGGCCCGTACGCAAAGATGCAAATTCAACCCGCAAATTTGCGATTGCACCGTCCATGCGGCGCTCAAGGTCATCAGTATCAAGAAGAAAATCGTCGGACATATGTTTGCTCGTTTATTAACGGTTTGTTTTCTAAGCTATACCTTGGAAGGGCATTGCAATCCAGTGTTGTGATTAAGGCGCCTGCCGCGCGTCACAATCCAGCGCGCAATTAATCCCAGTAAGGCGTTATTGATGGACCCGCGTATAAGTCCCCTCGCCCGCCAGAATGCCGCGGAAACCGCCCGGTTCATCAAGGCTGAAAACAATAATGGGCAGGCTATTGTCGCGCGCCAAAGCAATCGCACTGGCATCCATCACATTCAGGCGTTTGGCGAGAACATCATCATAGGTGACATTGTCGTAGCGCACTGCATCATCGTGTTTCGCGGGATCTTTGTCATAGACGCCATCAACTTTGGTGCCCTTAAAGATCGCCTCACAGGACATCTCGTTTGCGCGCAAAGTCGCAGCCGTATCGGTTGTGAAATAGGGGTTGCCCGTACCAGCAGCAAAGATGCAAACGCGCTTTTTCTCTAGGTGGCGAACGGCGCGGCGGCGAATATAAGGCTCCGCCACTTCGTTCATTGTAATGGCCGAAATGACCCGGGTATGGATGCCGTGCCCCTCAAGAGCAGATTGCATCGCCAGTGCATTCATTACGGTCGCGAGCATCCCCATATAGTCAGCCGTTGTCCGCTCCATGCCTTGGGCAGAGCCTTGAAGACCACGGA
>Ga0209137_1004521_pt1 | contig 11024 bp, 7 predicted proteins | sample SaaInl5LU_22_DNA_FD_184642 | JGI IMG/M metagenome (GOLD analysis project Ga0209137, IMG submission 184642) | Marine microbial communities from expanding oxygen minimum zones in the Saanich Inlet - ESP_105LU_22_DNA (SPAdes) (version 2) | ecosystem: Environmental > Aquatic > Marine > Intertidal...
CTAAAATGTGTACAATTTTAGGAGAAGGTTTATTGGACAATGGTGCATCAAAAGCAGATGATTTTTGAATTGGTGTGTCCGAGAAATTATAGGTTGCTTTCTGTTCGTCTTCTAGGGTGTGTACAATTTTTCGCACTTCTGTATTGGTGATTGTACTTTGTTGATCTGCAGCAAAACCAGTTGCAACAATGGTTACTGCAATGGCATCTCCAAGAGAATCATCTTCTCCGATTCCCATAATGATATTGGCATCATATCCAGCCTCTGTTTGAATATAATCATTTACTTCTCCAATTTCATCTAATGTAACTTCGTTGCTTCCGGAAACAATTAACAACAACACATTTTTGGCGCCAGTAATTTTATTATCATTTAACAATGGAGAATCTAAGGCTTTTATAATCGCATTTTTTGCTCGGTTTGTTCCTTCTTCTTTTGCAGACCCCATAATAGCGGTTCCACTATTAGAAAGTACTGTTTTGGCATCGTGTAAATCTATATTTTGTTTGTAGTGGTGTGTAATTACTTCTGCAATACCACGTGCTGCAGTAGACAATACTTCATCAGCTTTGGAAAAACCTGCTTTAAAGCCAAGGTTCCCATAGACCTCTCTTAATTTATTATTGTTGATTACGATTAAAGAATCTACGTTATTTCGTAAAGTATCAATCCCAATCTGGGCTTGTTTAGATCGCATTCTTCCTTCAAACTGAAAAGGCATAGTTACAATTCCTACAGTTAAAATATCCATGTCTTTGGCTATTTTAGCAATAATTGGAGCAGCTCCTGTTCCTGTTCCTCCCCCCATACCAGCGGTAATAAACACCATTTTTGTCTGTGTGTTTAACATTTGCTGAATTTCTTCGATACTTTCTTGTGCTGCTTTTTCACCTACATCTGGGTTGGCTCCAGCACCCAGACCAGAAGTTAAATTTGCACCTAATTGAATTTTATTCGGAATTGGACTGTTTTCCAATGCTTGCGAATCTGTATTACAAATTACAAAGTCGACTCCTTTAATGTGTTGTGTAAACATATGGTTTACAGCGTTACTCCCGCCACCGCCAACACCAATTACTTTGATCGTATTCGATTTTGTTTTTGGCATGTCAAATAATATGTTATCAAATTCTGTGCTCATAATAACGTATCTATTTTAAATTGTTTCATTATTCCTAATTTCTTCTTGTTTGGTTGGCCCTTTTTATTCAGCGTTGTCTAAAAAATCTTTTAATCTGGCGGTAAACTTCTCGAAGAAAGATTTGCCTTTGTCTTTTGATTTCTCTTGAACAACTTCTGGAGTCTCAACCGTTGTCTCTTTGGTTGAAGAAACTTTTTCTTCTATCGTCGACATTGCTTCCTCTTCTTTAGATTGCTTGCTTAAACCCTCCATTAACAATCCTACGGCGGTTGCATAGGACGGACTTGATAATGCGTCTTCTGAATCTCCTGCTAAATGTTCATTTGGATACCCAATTCGCGCATCCATTCCTGTAATATATTCTACTAATTGACGCAAATGTTTTAGTTGTGAACCTCCACCTGTTAAAACAATTCCTGCAATTAGTTTTCCTTTTTGTGTTTCATGTCCATAATTTTTGATCTCCAAATAGACGTGTTCAATAATTTCTTGAACTCTTACATGGATCATATATGACAAATTCTTTAAGGTAATCTCTTTAGGCTCTCTTCCTCTTAAACCTGGAATGGAAACAATTTCGGTTTCCTTATTTTCTCCTGGCCAAGCAGAACCAAATTTTATTTTTAATAACTCTGCTTGTTTTTCAATGATAGAACAGCCTTCTTTAATATCATTTGTAATTACATTCCCTCCAAAAGGAATCACGGCTGTATGTCTAATAATTCCGTCTTTAAAAATAGCCAGATCGGTAGTACCTCCTCCAATATCAATCAATGCAACTCCTGCCTCTTTTTCTTCTTGACTCAGCACTGCTGATGCTGAAGCTAAAGGTTCTAAGGTAATGTCTGCCAAATCTAAATCGGCACTTTTTACACAACGACCAATATTTCGAATCGAAGATACTTGTCCAACAACAACATGAAAATTGGCCTCCAAACGCCCACCATACATCCCAATAGGTTCTTTAATATCTGCTTGAGAGTCCACTTTAAATTCTTGTGGTAATACATGTATGATTTCTTCTCCTGGCAGCATAACCAATTTATGTACCTGATTGACTAAATTATCGATATCATTTTCATCAATCACTTCATCAGCATTGGTTCTCGTGATATAGTCCGAATGATATAAACTTCGAATATGCTGCCCTGCAATCCCTACAACTACTTCTTCAATTTTTTGTCCAGAAACACTTTCTGCTTCTTCAACTGCTTGCTGAATCGATTGAATGGTTTGTGTGATATTACTTACAACGCCTCTTTTTACTCCTAGGCTTTTTGCTTTTCCAATACCCAAAACTTCAATTTTGTCGTATTCATTTTTACGCCCAATCATAGCAACAATCTTGGTGGTACCAATATCTAAACCAACTGCTAATTTATTGTTTTCCATTCTGATTTATTTTGTACACACAACTTGGTTGTGAAATTTTACGTTAATCGTTTTATACTCGTGTATTGTTTTGTCTAAAAAAGCTTTGTTATAGAACGCTTTTAATTTCTTAAATTTTATATCAATGTTGATTAATTTACCAAAATCGATTTTATAATTTCCACTGCGAACGGAGAATTGATACTCTTCGTTGTCTAATTTATGAATTTCTACAATCTCTTTCTTCAAAAAATCATCGTCTAAAATGGTGGTGACCAATGCAATGATTTCTTTAAAGTCTTCCGATGTATCAACCCCTGAAATCAACAAAACTCTTGCTGAATGGATCAGGGATAAAGGTATTTTTACACCTTGTTTATCAATGTAATAAGAAGTATCTTCATGTAGCACTCTTGCGATTGGAGAACGTTGTTTTACAATCGTTTTTATGGTTCCATTTATGTGCATAAAAACGGAAGATTCCGCTACATATGGATTCTTATTTACTTGATTTTCTAAACCATATAAATCTATCACAGATTTCTTTAAGTTTCTTACTGTTTTTGTATTTTGTATTAACAATTTATCAACCATTGAAATTGTCAAAAAATTAGTGTTTTCACCCAAAAATTCAATCTTGATATCCTTTACTTTTTTTTGCAAATTTCGCTCAGAAGCAAAAGAATACAAGAGGCTCAAACTTACTACCAACAGTATGAAAAACAAATATTTTAATACTTTTTTAAACTTCATTTTCTTGATACTTTAACAACTCATTTGTTACTTCATTTACGGCAGCACCTATATCACCTGCCCCCATCATGACGACCACTTCTGCGGATGAATTTTTAATAACTTTTACTAAATTATTTTTTTGAACCAACTTTTTATGCGTGTTGGTAATTTTGCCAAATAGCCAACTTGAATTTACTCCCTCTATAGGCAATTCTCTTGCTGGATAAATACCCAATAAAGCGATTTCATCAAATTTTGATAACACTTTCGCAAAATCTTCGACAAAATCTCTTGTTCTAGAAAATAAATGAGGTTGAAAAATTACCAAAACCTTTTTATTTGGATACATTTCTCTAACTGAATTTTCTACAGCTTCAATTTCTGTTGGATGATGTGCATAATCATCAATCAAAACAAAATTGGGCGTTTTGATTCGATATGAAAACCTTCTTTGCACCCCTTTAAAACTGGCTAAACTTTCTTTTATTTCATCCAAAGAAATCCCATAAACGTCTGCCATTGCAAGTGCTGCAAGTGCATTCATTACATTGTGTTTTCCAGGAAGGTGAAAAACAATATTCTCTATTTTTCTTGAAGGTGTTTGTACGTCAAAGATATATTTGCCGCTTTCAATTTCAAGATTATAAGCATTATAATCTGCTGCGGCATCAATACCATAGGTAAGCCCTTCCAAAGGAAGTCCTTTGGCAACAATTAAAGTTTGAGAAACCTTCTCAGCAAAAGCGCTAAAAGTGGCATCTAGAGCCTCTGAGTTTTCATAAATATCAAGATGATCCGAATCCATCGAGGTAATACAGGCAATATCTGGAGACAATTGTAAAAAAGAACGATCAAACTCATCGGCTTCTACAACCGTTACTTTATCTTCTCCTAAAATTAAATTAGAATGGTAGTTCTCTGCAATTCCACCTAAAAAAGAAGTTGCTAAATTCGGCTGCATAATGTGCCCCAAAATAGCTGAAGTCGTTGTTTTACCATGAGTTCCTGCAACGGCAAGGCAAAATGTGTTTTTAGTGATATTCCCCAAAACTTCTGCTCTTTTTAACACCGTAAAATCGTTTTGAAAAAAGTAATTAAGTTCTACATGCGTTTTTTGAATCGCAGGCGTATAAACAACCAATGTTGTTTTCTTATTTAAAAAAGGCAATGGAATATTTTTGACAGCCGCTTCAAAATGAATGGCTACGCCAATATCTTCTAATGAATTTGTATTTTTTGAAGGCGTATTATCATAACCAGCAACCTGCTTCTTATTGACAGCGAAGTAGCGTGCAATCGCGCTCATTCCGATGCCTCCAATTCCTACAAAATAGACATTATGTATGTTTTTTAAATTCAATTCTTTAGGAGCTTTTCAATTTCGTTAACAATATCGCTTGTGGCACTTGGCAACGCCAATGCTTTTATATTTTCTATTAGGCTTTGTTGTTTGCCTTGATCTTTTAATAAGGTTTCAAAAACAACAGCAAAGGAATCCAATTCACTTTCTTTGATCAAAATTGCCGCGTGATGATCTACGATAGACTTCGCATTTTTTGTTTGATGATCTTCAGCAACATTTGGAGAAGGAATAAAAAGTACCGGTTTACCAACAATACACAGTTCAGAAACAGAACTCGCACCTGCTCTCGAAATAATAAAGTCGGAAGCGGCGTATGCCATCCCCATTTGATTGATAAATGAATGCACCTGCACATGGGCTAGGTCATTGTATTTCTGATAGGTATCATTGTAAAGTTTACCACATTGCCAAATTACTTGAAGATTTTGTTGCTTGAAGAAATCTAATTGACTTTCAACCAACTCATTCACTCTTCTGGCCCCAAGACTGCCCCCTAATACTAAAACAGTCTTCTTGTTTTTGTCTAGATTAAAGAGAGAAAGAGAGGCGTCTCTTTTCGTATGAATTAGTAACAAATCTTGACGTACAGGATTGCCTGTTTTTAAAATTTTATCGGCAGGGAAAAACCGTTCTAAATGATCATAGGCGACACATATTTTTTGGACCTTCTTGGCCAATAATTTATTGGTAATTCCAGGGTATGAGTTTTGTTCTTGAATAAGACTTGGTATCTTATTTCTGCAAGCCATCAATAAGGCTGGACCACTCGCAAAGCCACCAGTCCCAATGGCAATATTGGGTTTAAATTGCTTGATAATTCTTCTCGATTTTAATAAACTACTCAACAATTTAAAAGGAAATAATAGGTTTTTAAAAGTAATTCTACGTTGAATTCCTGCAATCCATAATCCTTTAATTTCATATCCTGCTTGTGGCACTTTTTCCATTTCCATTTTGTCTTTTGCTCCAACAAATAGAAATTTAGCGTTTGGGTATCGCAGTTTTAATTCATTGGCAATCGCAATTGCTGGATATATGTGTCCGCCCGTTCCACCACCAGAAATTAATATGTTAATCGATTGCTTCATGTAAAATATCTAAAGGGTTATCATCTAAAATTTCATCTTCTGTTTTTTCTTTTGATGCACTCACACTTAAAATCATTCCGAGCGCAAAACAAGTCATCCAAATAGAAGTACCTCCACTACTTATCAAAGGCAGTGTTTGTCCTGTAACAGGAAGAAGACTTGTTGCAACCGCCATGTTTATCGTTGCTTGAAAAATAATCGGAAGCCCGGTTGCGATTACCAACAGTGTCCCGAAAATTGTTTTTGTTTTTTTGACCACGACAAAAATCCTAAAGAGTAAGATAAAATAGACAAAAACAACTCCAAATCCACCGACCAAACCAAATTCCTCCACGATAATTGCATAGATAAAATCTGAGGAGGACTGTGGTAAAAAATTCTTCTGAACGCTTTTTCCTGGCCCTAAGCCAAGTGTACCTCCTGTGGTTATGGCTATTTTAGCTTTTTCAACCTGATAGGGTTCTTTTCCATCTTGCGTTGAAAAATTTTCGATTCGATTAGTCCAGGTTTGCACTCTGTTGGGCATCGCATCTGGAAATGCTTTTGCGGCCAAAACAAAAAACAATAAAAATGTAATGCCGATTGCAAGAATATACCCGATGTATTTTATAGGATAACCTCCTATAAAACAAACGATGATCACCATGGTAAAAATAATTGCCGTTGTCGAAAAATTTGCTGGTAAAATTAGAATTAAAATAAGTGCAACTGGCAACCACAATTGCCACAGGCTTTCCTTAAAATGAATGACATTCTCTTTGTTTTTAGCTAAATATCTTGCGACATACACCAACAGCACTACACTTGCCAATGTGGATGTCTGAAAACCAACACCGCCAAACTTAATCCATCTACTCGCATTTGCTCCTCCAATAACCGTTCCTTGGGCTAAGGTGAAAACCAATAAAACAATTACGATTGGAATCATAATGACAGAGCCTCCAGAGAAGTATCTGTAGGGTATTTTATGTACTCCATAAATAATCCCAAAACCAATAATTAATAAGGCAATATGTTTTGCTAAATGACCCAATGTAGAACCAGAACCAACCACATAGACCAAGTTTGTACTTGCACTAAAGACTGGCATAAATGAGAATATCGCCAACACAGTTACGATTGCCCAAATTGCTTTGTCTCCTTTAATATGTTGAAAAATGGTTTTCATTCCTTTTTTTAAATTCTTGTAATTACACGATACTTTTATTGAACACTTTATATTTCTAAAAATTCAAAAATCACAATACATCTAATGTTCTCGACTGACAAAGAACTCTTTTAAAGACTTCTTACCGCCTGTTTAAATTGACGTCCTCTGTCTTCATAATTATCAAACAAATCAAAACTTGCACAGGCAGGAGAAAGTAATACGGCCTCACCGGATTCTGCTAATTTTTGCGCCACTTTAACAGCCTCTTCTGCCCCGGCAGTTTCAACAATCATCTCAACAACATTGCCAAACGTCTGTTTTATTTTATCATTTTCAATACCCAAACAAACAATCGCTTTTACTTTTTCTCTTACTAGCGGTAATAAGTCTGAATAATCGTTTCCTTTATCAACACCCCCTAAAACCCACACCGTATTTTTATCCATACACTCCAAAGCATAAAAAGCAGCATTTACATTAGTTGCTTTCGAATCGTTAATGTATTCTACGCCTCTTATTTTTGCAACATGCTCTAATCGATGCTCGACACCTTCAAAGTTTTCTAAACTTTCTTTGATTGCTTCTTTTCGAACTTTTAATAATTGTGCAGCCATCGTTGCTGCCATTGCATTCTTAGTATTGTGTTTTCCTTTTACGGATAAAGTTGAGATAGGCATCTGTATTGTTTGTTTATTAATATTGATTATGATATTATTATCTTTTATAAAAGCACCATACGCCAATTGTTTTTCTAACGAAAATGGAATTAAAGTTGCTTTTGTACTATTCTTTTGCAACCATGTATTTATGGTTTCATCATCTGCATCATAGATTAAGTAATCGGATGCTGTTTGATTTTTTGTAATTCTAAATTTAGCGTCGATATATTTATTAAAATCATCTTCATATCGATCTAAATGATCGGGTGTAATGTTTGTTATAATGGCGATGTGGCATTTAAAATCTACAATACCATCTAGCTGAAAACTACTTAATTCTAATACGTAATTTTCAAAGGACTGGGTAGCGACTTGCTTAGCAAAACTGTCTCCAATATTGCCCGCAATTCCGCTATTTATTCCCGCATTTTTTAAAATAAATTGTGTTAAAAGTGCAGTGGTAGTCTTCCCATTAGAACCCGTAATTCCAACCAGCGTTGCAGTGGTATACTTTGCGGCAAACTCTATTTCTGAAATGACGTCGATTCCTTTTTCCTTTAATTTTAATAACAAGGGAATCGTGTCGGGAATTCCAGGGCTTTTTACAATTAAAGAAGCTTTAAAAATTTTATTTTCAGAATGTTTTCCTTCCTCAAAATTGAGGTGATATTGCAAAAGAACATCTTTGTACTTTTGGGCAACGCGTCCTTTGTCTGAAAGCAAAACTTCAAATCCTTTTTGTTTTCCAAGAATTGCTGCACCCACGCCACTTTCTCCTCCACCAAGAACAACAAGCAGTTTCTTTTCTCCTTGAGAAGAAATGATCCTTTGCTTATTTAAATCTTGATTACGCATCTATTTTTATATAAAATTTATTCTCTCTTTTCTAAAATGAACTCCTTATCCTTTCTAAGGAAAGTTCATTACCTTAACTTCAAAGTCACAATTGCCAATACCGCCAACAAAATTCCGACAATCCAAAAGCGGACAACAATCTTACTCTCGTGATACTGCATTTTTTGATAATGATGGTGCAATGGGGCCATTTTAAAAATTCGCCTTCCGACTCCAAACCGTTTCCGAGTATATTTAAACCAAAAAACTTGAAGAATTACAGAGAGATTTTCAATAACAAAAACACCTGCTAAAATGGGTAGCAATAATTCTTTTCGAATCGCAATAGCAATCACTGCAATAATTCCTCCAATGGTCAAACTCCCGGTATCGCCCATAAAAACTTGTGCTGGAAAAGTATTGTACCATAAAAACCCTATAAGTGCCCCTGCGAAAGCCAGGATAAAAACAGTCATTTCACCAGAATTGGGGATGTACATAACGTCTAGATAATCAGCAAAAATGATATTCCCTGAAACCCATGCAAAAACAGCCAATGTAATGACCATAATTGCGGATGATCCTGCAGCCAGACCATCGATACCGTCTGTTAAATTTGCGCCATTTGACACACCTGTTACAATAAAGACAACAATGAATATGAAAACTATCCATCCATAATTTTCGTATCCATCTCCTAAAAAACTGAGTGCTTTGGAATAATCCAATTCGTTATTCTTTAAAAAAGGAACTGTTGTTTTTGTAGATTTATGTGCTTCGCCGAAGACTTTTAATCTACCATTTTCTTGTTGTACTCTTTCTGATACTGGCAATTGTTCTTTAATCGTTACTCCTTCATTAAAATAGAGCATAGATCCTACAATAATTCCAAGACCTACTTGTCCTAATACTTTAAACCTGCCCTTTAAGCCTGCTTTGTCTTTCTTAAAGACTTTGATATAATCGTCTAAAAAACCTATCAACCCCATCCATAGGGTAGTAATAATTAAAATAATAATATAAATATTATTCAATTTGGCAAACAAGATAACCGGAATTAGGGTTGCCAAAATAATTATGATTCCTCCCATAGTTGGAGTGCCTGATTTTTGCTTTTGTCCATCTAAACCTAAATCTCTAACCGTCTCTCCTACTTGTTGATTTCTTAAGAAATTGATAATTCTTTTTCCATAAATGGAAGAAATCAATAAGGATAAAATAAATGCTGTTGCAGCCCTGAATGTGATAAATTGGAATACACTTGCTCCTGGCAATCCAAACTGACTTTCTAAATATTCGAATAAATAATATAGCATTCTGGGTTATTTTATTAGTTGATTGAAACAATTTTTTACTTCTTCTAAGTCATCAAAATGAGCGCGAACTCCGTTAATTTCTTGATAGTTTTCATGGCCCTTACCCGCTATCAAAATAATATCTCCTGTTTTTGATAATTTACAAGCTGTTTTAATGGCTTGTTTTCGATTTGATATTGTGACTGTTTTCTGTTCATTTTCTGGCAAAACTCCTGATTCCATTTCTTCCAAAATGGTTTCTGGATTTTCGGTTCTTGGATTGTCGGAAGTAAAAATCACTTGCGTACTTAACTGGGTGGCAATATGTGCCATTTTTGGTCTTTTCAACTTATCGCGATTACCTCCACACCCAACAACAGTCAAAATATTTTCATTACCAGTTCTAATATCATTAATTGTCTCTAATACATTCTTTAAGGCATCCGGGGTGTGTGCATAATCGACAATTGCAGTTACTCCATTATTGGAAACAATGTACTCAAAACGCCCACTTACACTTTCTAGCTGACTAACGATCGTAAGCACTTCCAACCGCTCTAAACCTAATAATTCTGCTGTTGCAATAATAGCAGTAAGGTTGTACATATTAAAAACACCAATTAATTTTGTCCAAACCTCCGTACCTGCCACCGTAATTAAAGTGCCTGAAAGTTGTTTTTCTACAATTTTTGATTTAAAATCTGCAACCGTTTTTAAAGCGTATGTTTTCTTTCTTGCTTTGGTGTTTTGCAACATGAAACTACCATTCTTATCATCGATATTGGTCAGTGCAAATGCAGCTGTTGGCAAAGTGTCAAAAAACTGTTTCTTAACATCTCTATATTCAGCAAGGGTCTTATGATAATCTAAATGATCATGAGAAAGATTGGTGAAAATTCCACCCGCAAAGGTTAAGCCAGCTGTTCTTTTTTGATGAATTCCATGAGAACTCACCTCCATAAAACAGTAATCTACACCAGCATCGATCATGGTATCTAAATACCTATTTATAGTTACAGAATCTGGCGTTGTATGTGTCGCTTTAAAATCAGTTTCATCCACCTTAATAATTACGGTGGAAAGAAGTCCCACTTTGTAACCTGCTTTCTTAAACAACTGATATAGCAGCGATGCTATGGTCGTTTTACCATTGGTGCCCGTAATACCGATTAATGGAATTTTACGAGAAGGATTGTCATAAAAGTTGGCTGCCATGATCGCCAAAGCACTATTTGTATCTTCCACTTGCACATAGGTAACTCCATCCTTTTTCGCTTCAGGAATCGTTTCACAAACAATTGTATTTGCTCCTAAAGAAATTGCTTTATCAATGTATAAATGCCCATCAACAGCAACGCCTTTTTGAGCTACAAAAACATCTTTTTTTT
>Ga0209137_1004536_pt1 | contig 10999 bp, 10 predicted proteins | sample SaaInl5LU_22_DNA_FD_184642 | JGI IMG/M metagenome (GOLD analysis project Ga0209137, IMG submission 184642) | Marine microbial communities from expanding oxygen minimum zones in the Saanich Inlet - ESP_105LU_22_DNA (SPAdes) (version 2) | ecosystem: Environmental > Aquatic > Marine > Intertidal...
CTTCTTGATTTAACTCACCCAAAGCCATTGCATCCAACTGCGCGGCTAAGGTGGTGGGATCAAACGACGTATTACCATCAGCATCGACCGTTACCACAGGGTCGGGATCAGTCGCTGCCGGCGACGTGACAACGGGGGTACTCGACCCACCCCCACCACAGGCGGTAAGCAACATGGCAATAGCAAAAAGTAAACTAATACCGAGTTTTTCCATCATGATGTGTCTCCTCTGAAAAATATTAGGTAATCATAATGTTCTAATTAAGCATCTCAATGCTCTCAAGACACAGAGTTGACGCCGATCAAGAAAGGTCTCAAGACAAAAAAACAATGGAACTTACGGTGGCTCAGACATTCACGCCACGAAAAGTTTAGAACTGCACCGACCGGCGCCGCCAATAAAGCAAGCTTTTTGCTGATCCTTCTCCACAATCCCAGTGAGTCAATGAGCGACTTCGCATATTATTGACTGTATTGTTGACCTAATAGTCTGTATAACCGATAGAGTCCCCCTGAAGGAGTAGATTTCAGCCAGCCTTGTCAATTAGTCGCCACCGGGACCCAGGAAGACCTGATTAAAAAGAGGGGGGATGGCAATTGAAAACCATACAATCAAGCTCAAACGCCACACTCGATGACCAATACTTCGGGATATAAACCACTGTCCTTCACCACTCAATCACAGTAACCAAGGAGTATCGCAGATGCCAGCAATAAGCATTGATACACCACGACTGGTCATGAGACGGCTAACGATCTGGGATACAGAGGATCTCCTCGAGTACCACTCAGACCCGCAGGTGATTAAGTATATCCCCTGGACTCAGCGCTCTCGGACCGATGTCGAACAAGCGCTGACCCACTACGAAACCGCGAGCGATCAATTTGAAAAGGAAGGTGATTTTTGGGTCCTTGGCTGGGCGCTCAAGACAACAGGTAAAGTCGTTGGCCAATCGAACGCATCTCTCATATCCAAAGCCAACCGAACCGCCGATATCGGCTGGGCGACAAATCGCCAATTCTGGCGCCAAGGACTCGCACTTGAAGCGAGCTCATACCTACTAAAAAAGCTATTTCAGCACACCAATTTGCACCGAGTAGTCGCCAATATCGATGCCCGCAATCCTGAATCAGCAGCGCTTGCCGTCAAACTCGGCATGCGCAGAGAAGCTCAATTCAGACAATCGGTCTTTACCAAAGGCGAATGGTGCGACATGTGGCAGTACGCGATTTTAAGAGATGACGCGCTAAAATAGCAAAACCCGTCTAGAGCTTCAGTTTTCAGGTAGCACTAAGTCAAAACCTAAGCCTTGCATGCACGGTTCCATTGCAGCGCGTTGCAAAGACTCAATTTCAGCTTCGCGGCGGCGACGTTCACCCAAAGATGGCTCGCACATCTCAGCGATAGCGTCGTCGTCCAAAGACTTCAAGCCCCCAAAACCGTCATCGACGTAGGTTGCCTTCGCTTCAGGAGACTGCCGAATTGCCTTCTCGCAGTCACGCCGTTGAGCATTCTCTTGCAAAATGAAATCCGTGCGCACCTTGATCATTGTCGGGGTAACTTCCTGTCGGCATTGAACGATAGCAACATCAAGTTCGACGTCTGACTGAGAAACCGCAATCCAGGCATCTGCTTGTCGGGATGTCATCGAACAGCCATGCAAAAGTGCCGCTAGCAGTATAAAGGCCAAAGCTTGCTTGAACATGATCATGATTCCAAATCGAACATAACTAAACGGTAAATATAGTAGGCTTGAACACAAATGTCTCTTGAGGATTACCGGTTGGCATATTCTCCTAAAAAACGGTGAAAATGCACATAAAACGCGATACGATTTGCGGTCGGCAGTGGGCGCCTAATAACCGGCAAATGTTGGCCTTACTCGAACAATAACAAACGGGAGAACTCGATGAAGTTCCTTGTGCCAATCGCTAGCTTAATAGGGCCATAGCACTCAGTTTTGCAACGAGTTTTGCTGCTCATGGCGCGACACACTGCTGGTATAAAAAAACAACTTGGCGATGCCCTTGACCGACAGCTGCGCATAAAAGAGGCGGCAAACCGTGCGATAGAAGATCACTCTTTGGCGCTGGCATTGCAACCTATTTGGTCAACGGAGCAGAATAAAATATCGAGTTTCGAGGCTCTGTTGCGATGGGACAATCCTTTTCGGTGCTCGACAGGAGAACTGATCGAGCTGGCCGAGCAGTCAGGATTAATACTCGCGATCACCGAGTGGGTGATTCGCGAAGCGGCCCGAGCGAGCTCTTTACTGCGAGCACAGGAGATAACGGCGCCAATTTCCATCAATATTCCTGCACACTCCTTTCGCCACCAAGATGTCGTTAGCCTGATTAGACAGGCTTGCCGAAAGTATGACATCCCCTTTGAGTCACTCTCAATTGAAATCACCGAGTCGGTATTTCTCGAAGATATCGATACCGTCATACGCACCGTCAAGTCACTGGCGAATCGAGGCATTAAAACCGCTATTGACGATTTTGGTGCGGGTTATTCGAGTTTGAGTTATTTGCACGTACTTGATGCGCACAGTCTTAAAATAGACCGAAGCTTTGTTGCCGGAATAACCGCAGATGATCCGCGAGCGCCCATCGTTCAATCCACGATCCAGCTTGGCCACGTTCTGGGAATGGCTGTGGTTACAGAGGGAATTGAGACGGAGGAAGAGCTGGCCTGCGTGCAACAATTGGGCTGCTCTTTATTTCAGGGCTATTACTTCCATAAGCCGGCTACCCTCGATGTATGGCTTACCAAAGCCTAGAGCGTAATCCGCGTCACGCCAGATCTCCGATATAAAGTGCAACCCATGTGTCCGGTATGCACCCACTAAGTGATGGTCGGTGTGAGAGGATTTGAACCTCCGACCCCTTGCTCCCGAAGCAAGTGCGCTACCAGGCTGCGCTACACACCGATGCCAAAATCATAGCAAAGCCTAATCGCCAGATCTATTCCATACACCACCAGACCCAGGCTCGATTTTCACAGTCGCTAACAACAAAAAAGCCGAGTAGATACTCGGCTTCTTCATCACGCAGCAGTGCTTATTTTTTGGTTTTTACCGGCCGAGCCAACAACTTGATATCGGGCGAACGCGGGTGAATTTCCTCCCATAGACGCTCGTAGTTGGTGGTTTTAATTTTCCATTCACCATCGACTTTGACATAAGTATCCTCATAAATGGCTGAGCCCATGACCGTGGTGTTCTCTTCCAAGTTAATGAAAATATCCTGCAGATACCAAAGGCCAGTGGCATTGTCGCCGTCCACCGTAATTTCGGGATGATGCCCATTGTGCATTCCGAACTTGTCTTCGGTAAACGAGTAGGCATAAAACTTTAAGAGTTTATCGCGACCCTGCACATCGATATCGTAGTGGCCACCGATAAAATGCGCGGTCGCATCCTCCGTAAAAACCGACGCCAAACCCTCTTGGTTGCCGGTATCTAAAAAACGGAAGTAACGCGCTTTTAGCTGTTTAATCAGCTCGATGGCTTCTAGATCTAACATGCTTAATCCTTGTAGTTATTAATGTGCTTAGCGGCTTGGTAGGCCATAGTCATCGCAGGGCCCAAAGTCGCACCCGGACCGGGATAGGTTGGTAACAAGGCCGCTGAGGCATTACCCACGGCATACAAACCTTCGATAACACCACCTGCTTCGGCTTTAACCTGCGCATCAATCGTGGTGTCTAATCCACCCAAAGTACCAAAATCACCCGCGTCGATACGCATCGCGTAGTAAGGCGCCTCATCGATGCTCGCCAAACACGGGTTGGGTTTAATCGCTGGGTCGGCGTAGTAGCGATCGTAAGCAGAATCGCCGCGCCCGAACTCTTCGTCTTTACCCGTCACCGCATAGTCGTTCATTTTTTTAATAGTTTCTTCCAGACCGTCGGGATCAATGCCGAGCTTCTCGGCCAATTCGCGAATGGTATTCGCTTTAGCGACAAGACCCGTCTCAAACCATTTTTTGGGGATGGTCCAATCGGGCTTCATTGCAGACGTCATTAGCGGCCCGGCAATGTAGGTGCGACGGAAACGCGCATCGAACACGTGGTAGGCAGGAGCACAGGGGTTTTCGTCGGTGTGCGCTTTGAACAACTCTTTCTGAAAGGCCATGTAGTTTTGCGATTCGTTAGCAAAACGCTTGCCTGCTTTGTTCACTACGCAAGAACCCGGGAAGGATTTTTCCATGATGCTTAAGCGTGGCTGTGGCTCGTCGGGTACACAAACGGTGGTCGTCCACCATGCGCCGTTAATTAAACGCGTTTTAGCACCCACGTTCAGGCCAGCCTGCAATGCGTCCCCTTGGTTGGTCTCGGCACCTGCACTCCACTCAGTGTTAGTAGGTGCGGGTAAGTACTGCTCGCGCAGCGCTTGATTTTTTTCAAAGCCACCCGAGGCCAGTATCACGCCTTTACTGGCCTGTACGCGCAGTGTTTTGCCATTTTGCTCGATGACCGCGCCGACAACACGGTTGTCTTCAACGATTAACTCTTTGAAGGCGGTGTCCAGCTCAATCGGAATGTTGCGCTGTTTGGCCGCCAAGAATAAACGGCCCACACCTGCCGAGCCGCAGCATAAGCGCCGCGAAATCTTGGTACGCAAACGCCAGGGTATATCGATGGCATAGTCCCACAACATTTTCATCAGAACTTTAATCCAGCCGGGCATTTGCACCATCAAAACCTGGGCTTCGACTTGGGTAAAGTGAATCAAACCGAACATACGCATCATATGGTGGGTATAGCGTAATTTCTTGTAATCGCTGCCCAGCTCAGACGCCATAAAGGGCGCGGGCTCGAGCGAGCGATGCCCCTCTTTAGCACCCGGCAAGTTGGTGTAGTAATCGGGGTAGTGGTCCAGTGATTCGTAGCGGACAGGCGTACGATCATGCAAAAATCGCAGCATCTTTGGCCCGTTCTCGAGGTAGTTATCAATCAATTCCGGCGGGACATCTTCGCCTTCCAATGTTTGACGTAAATATTCGCGTGCTTCCTCGATCGAATCCTGAGCGCCAGCTTCCTGAGCGTAATGGCTGCAAGGGATCCAAATACCACCACCCGAGGAAGAACTGGTCCCACCGACTTCGTTGGCCTTTTCAATGACCAATACGTCTTTAGTGCCCATTTCGTAGTTACAGACTGCAGCGGTTAACCCGCCGTTGCCCGTGCCTACCACTAACAATTCAACTGATCGATCCCAAACTTGCTCTGACATCTTTTCCCTCACTCAGCTGTTGCTTGGCGTTTTACACGCTTTGTCTTAGTTATGCTCTAAAGTGACTTAGCTCTCTTCAGGCGTTCATTTTTAATTATGGGTGCTGGCTCGATACCGACACAATTTCGCCAGTCATGTAACTCGAATAATCCGACGCTAAAAACATCATCACGTTCGCCACTTCCCACACCTCAGCGGCGCGTCCAAAGGCCTCTTTTTCGGCCAGTTTCTCCAGCAATTCTGGCGGCGTGGTTTTCTTTAAAAATGCGTGTAGCGCAATACTGGGGGATACGGCATTAATGCGCACACCAAACTCAGCGGCTTCTATCGCCGCACAGCGTGTTAGGGCCATAACACCAGCTTTAGCCGCCGCATAGTGGCACTGCTCTTTTTGCGCGCGCCATCCCAATACAGATGCGTTGTTAACGATCACACCCGCTCCGCGCGTTTGCATGATCCGCATCATCGCACGCGTCATGCGCATCGTTCCAGTTAAGGTAATATCTAGAACCCGGTCCCACTCCTCGTCGGTCATATCCACCAACAGTTTAGTGCCACCCAGTCCGGCATTGTTGATCAACACATCTACACCGCCAGTGGCGTCTTCGGCGTGTCGAATTAACGCCTGCACATCTTCCTCGACGGTGACATTGCAGAGCTTACCCGAGACTTTGCACTCAGGATTCATGGCCTGCAAAGTTTCTACCGCTTGCGCCAAACGCCCCTCGTGTACATCGCTAATAACGAGTGCCCGCGCGCCCTCTTCTACTGACTTTTGAGCGGCAGCAAAGCCGATACCGGCGCCGGCTGCAGCGGTAATCAATACGGATTTCCCGGCGAGTAGATTGTGGCCAGGAACATAATTTGGAATGTTTGTAGACATAGGGTTATACCTTATTAAGCCGTACCGCGCGGCTCACGGGGCATGCCCAGCGCGCGCTCAGCAATCAAGTTACGTTGAATTTGGTTGGTGCCACCGTAGATCGTATCGGCACGGGTGAACAGGAACAGTGACTGCAGGCGGTTCAACTCATATGGCGCATCCACCAGTAACTCGCTTTCAGGACCTAGCACATCCATAGCCAACTTACCCAAATTGCGGTGCCACGACGCCCAATACAACTTGTAAATCATGGCCTCTTTCTGGAGTGAGCCGTCTTCTCCACCCGACATCATACGCATACTGTTGTAGCGCATGATTCTCAGGCCGATATGTGCATCCGCCAACCGCTGCCGAATTGCAGGGTCATTCGCAGCGCCATTTTCTTTGGCAATTTTGACCACCTCGTCAAGCTCCGACTGAAACAGCATTTGCTGCCCGAGAGTCGATACCCCGCGTTCGAAGCCCAACAGCGCCATGGCGACACGCCAGCCATCGCCCGGTTCGCCAACAATGTCGCCAGCACCACAAACTGCATTATCAAAGAACACCTCATTGAACTCAGAGGTACCCGTCAGCTGCACGATTGGCCGAATTGTGACGCCAGGCTGGTCCATATCCACCAAGAAAAAGCCCAAACCTTTTTGCCCAATGCTCGCCGAGTCGGTGCGGGCCACAACAAAACAAAACTGGGACTCATGCGCTAAGGATGTCCAGACTTTTTGACCGTTCAACACCCACTGTTGAGCGCCTTCATCAAACTGCGCTTTGGTTTTTACGTTGGCTAAATCAGAACCTGCACTCGGCTCGGAATACCCTTGGCACCAAAGGTCTTTACCCGCGAGAATACCGGGCAGGTACTTTTCTTTTTGCTCGGCAGTGCCGTAAGCGATCAAGGTCGGACCCACCAAGGTCTCGCCAATATGTCCCATACGCCCGGGGCCGCCAGCGCGCGCGTACTCTTCGTTGAAGATCACTTGTTGCTCGATACTGCAGCCACGTCCACCGAATTCTTTAGGCCAGCCAATCGCCGTCCAGCCACCCTCGGCAAGTTTCTGTTCCCAAGCTTTACGCTCAGCGACAAAGCTGTGCTCATCGCCAGGCCCACCGCGAAAACGGATCGGCTCGAATTCACCACACAGGTTAGCGGCCAGCCAATCAGCCACTTCTTGTCTAAACTGCTCGTCTTCGGCACTGAAGCTTAACTTCATTTCAGCACTCCCCCGCTAGTAACATCTGTGCAATACGCTCGCGGTGCTCAGCACCCGCACCCAAGAAGGTTTCGGTCGACTTAGCGCGCTTAAAATACAGCTGTATGTCGTACTCTTCGGTTATGCCCACACCACCAAACAGCTGAATGCCGCAGCCCGCAACAAAGAAAAATGTATCGCTACAATACGCTTTGGTCATGCTCGCTGCTTCCGCTAACTGCGCTGCGTCATACCGACCCTGCACCCATTCATCAATCGCACAGGCCGCGTAATACACGATCGAACGCGAGGCCTCTACTTTTAGCATCATATCGGCGCACTTGTGCTTAACCGCCTGAAACGAGGCAATCGTGCGCCCAAACTGCACGCGCTCTTGCAAGTAGTCGACCGTCATGTCCAGGCTTGCTTGCGCGCCACCTAACTGGTCAGCCGCTACAAAAATCGACAGAACATCCACCAACTGTGTCAAAGCCTCGCCTGCGTTACCAGGGCAACCCAAGCTGGCGGTAGTGGCCACCTGCACCTTGTCCAGCGTGAGCTCGGCTAAAGGTCGGGTTTGATCCATCGTCGGTACTCGCTTGCGGCTTACGCCCTCGGCGTTTGCATCCACCAAAAACAAACCGACACCTTGCGAGCCTTCGGAGCCCGGCACTCGAGCTGCAACCAAGAGCATATCAGCACTGTGACCATGGCTTACAAAGCGGTAAGTGCCCGACAATTCATAGCCAGAGTCTGTTGACGTGGCTGTCGCTGTAACGGCATCGGTCGACCACTCTCTGGCACGATCGATCACCGCGATCGTTGCGCTCTCGCCTGCCATCAACCGCCCAAAATACTCCGCTTGCTGTTCATCACTGCCCCACTTCAGCAGTGCAGTGATCACCGCAGCAGTATCCGCAAATGGCGCATTGAATAAACGCATACCCATGCGCTCGAGTATGCCCACCAACTCGACAAACCCTAGACCTAAACCGTCGTGCTCCTCGGGAATAAGAATTGCCTGCCAGTACATTTCTTGACACAAGCGCTCCCAAACCTTTGAGTCATAGCCCAAATCAGTCTGCATAGCTTCTCGGATTGCAGGTGCAGTCGATACCTCTGACAAAAAAGCGTCAGCCGTATCAAAAATCATGACCTGCTCTTCGGTAAACGCAAATTCCATGGTGCGACTAGGCTCCCCAGATTTTTTGTGCGGGCACTTCGGTGTTCAACAATTGCTCGATGGCGTCACCAACTTCTGCTGGCGCCCAACGGCTACCTTTATCTACGCCTTGTGTCGTGCGCCAACCATCGGCGATGCACAAACGACCACCCTCGGCTTCAAGTACCCGACCGGTCAAATGAGCTGATGCTTCCGAACACAGCCACGTCACCAAGGACGACACGTTTTCTGGTGCAAACGAGTCAAAGCTGCCATCTTCAGGTGCTGCCATACGCGCTGCCATTTCCGGTACTGCTGTGGTCATACCTGTTCGCGCGACCGGTGCAATAGCGTTCGCGGTAATACCGTAGCGCGCCAATTCAGCGGCTTGGTTGAGTGTTAAGGCGGCAATACCGGCTTTTGCGGCTGCGTAGTTTGACTGACCAATCGATCCTTGAAGACCTGCGCCCGAGGTGGTGTTCACAATGCGCCCTGAGACCGACCCACCTGTTTTGGACAAGTGACGCCAATATTGAACGGCGTGTGAGGTAATGCAAAAGTGGCCCTTTAAATGGACCGCCATAATGGTGTCCCACTCTTGCTCGGTCATGGACGCAAACATACGATCACGGTTAACGCCTGCGTTATTCACCACGCCGTGTAATCCACCAAAAGTCTCGATGGCCTGCGAAACTGCACGCTGACTGTCAGCATAGTTGGTAATATCCGAGTCATTAATCGCCGCTCGTCCGCCCGCGGCGACAATTTCATCCACAACACGCTGTGCGGCGTCTTGATTGATGTCATTAACAATCACGCACGCGCCTTCCGACGCCAGCACTCGCGCGTGCGCAGCGCCCAAGCCACCACCTGCGCCGGTGACGATAACAACTCGATCTTGGCAAATACCTGTCATCTTTTTACCTTATAACTTTTCTAAAATAGTTACGTTGGCTTGGCCACCACCTTCACACATGGTTTGTAAGCCATAACGCACGTTGCGACGCTCCATCTCATGTAACAGAGTCGTCATTAATTTGGTGCCGGTAGCACCCAGTGGGTGCCCCAGAGCAATGGCGCCGCCATTGACATTGGTTTGTTCATACGGATAGCCAGTTTCTTGCAACCACGCCATGGGCACGGAAGCAAAGGCCTCGTTGATCTCGACCAAGCCGATATCGTTTAACGACATGCCCGATTTTTTCATGGCGTATTCAGTCGCCGGAATCGGTGCGGTTAACATCCAGATCGGATCGGCAGCACGCACACTCATGTGCGCAATACGAGCGCGCGGGGTTAGGTTGTAACGTTTCAACGCAGCTTCTGATACCACCAAGACAGCCGATGAGGCATCGCAGGTCTGGCTCGAGACACCGGCAGTAATAGTGCCGCCTTCCATCAAGGCGGCAAGCTCAGCCATTTTCTCGAGCGAAGTTTCGCGCATAGTTTCGTCGTACTTCAAATCGCCAAAGGGCACGATTTCACGATCAAAATAACCGGCCTGAGTCGCCGCAATTCCGCGACGATGCGATTCGAGTGCAAACTCTTCCATCGCTTGACGGCTGATGTTCCACTTATCGGCTATCATTTGCGCCGAATTAAACTGAGACACAGGGACATCGCCATAACGCGCCTGCCAACCCGTGCTGCCAGAAAAGGGGTTGTCAAAACCCAAAGGCTGCGCCGCTAACATCGCCGATGAAATAGGAATCGATGACATCGTTTGCACACCACCTGCCACGACCACATCCATAGTGCCAGACATAATCGCTTGCGCCGCAAAGTGCACGGCTTGCTGCGAGCTGCCACACTGGCGATCGACTGTTGTCCCCGGCACCTCATCTGACAAACCCGCCGCTAACCAGCAAGTGCGGGCGATATCGCCAGCCAAGGGCCCGATGGTATCGACACAACCAAAAATGACGTCGTCGTATTCGTTATCGGGAATCCCGTTGCGTTCGACAATGGCTTTAAGTACATGAGCACCCAAATCAGCGCCATGAATCTGGGCAAGCGATCCGCGACGACGGCCTGTGGGCGATCGAATAGCATCGACAATGTAGGCTTGAGGTGTAGACATATGCAGTTCCTTTTAGGCGGCAGCGCTTTCGCTGTTGTCGATGTAACGCTTACCAAATGTAAATTCAGGGCCCAATAAGGCATTGGGTTGTAGTAACCATTCGTGGATGCGATTTTTGTGGAAGCCCGCGTCACCCCATTCTTTGGCCAAAGCCCAAGCGCGCTTCACCCAAATGTGCAAATCGCACTCCCAGGTGTAACCCATAGCGCCGTGCACTTGGGTCGCATTGCGTGCACTCAGCTCTGCTGCCGCGCCCGCTGCAGTTTTGGCGTGACTAACCGCCCAATCCGCACGTTGTGGTGCAACCCCCACGGTGTAGGCAGCGCGGTAAACGGCGGGTTTTGCAAACTCAATCTGCACCGCACAATCCGCCATCAAGTGCTTCACCGCTTGATTAGTGCCAATAGCCTTACCAAACTGCTCGCGGGTCGAGGCATAATCAACAGC
>Ga0209137_1004537_pt1 | contig 10998 bp, 9 predicted proteins | sample SaaInl5LU_22_DNA_FD_184642 | JGI IMG/M metagenome (GOLD analysis project Ga0209137, IMG submission 184642) | Marine microbial communities from expanding oxygen minimum zones in the Saanich Inlet - ESP_105LU_22_DNA (SPAdes) (version 2) | ecosystem: Environmental > Aquatic > Marine > Intertidal...
CTCAGGCTTACCGCTAAGCGGTTTTTTCTTTAAAACGACGTAGGCGCCTAGAGCAAGTCCTATAATTCCCAAAACATAAAGGTTGCTGTCTATGGGCAACTCACCATCAGGAGGAGGAGGAGGAGGTAGATCCTGAGCCAATATAGTGCTCGGGGCCATGACCAAAATAGCCGTGAACAATATTATCAAAACTTGGGATTGTTTCATATGGCGCAAATATATTTTAAAAATTTTTTGTTGCATACTAAAATTCTTGCCTGCTCTTTGAAAGATCGCTTATTCAAATTAAATTCATACATTTAAATTATGCGTAGAATAATTCTGTTTTTAATCTTTTGCCCGTTGCTTGCTTTTGGACAAGCTTCAGAAGACAAACCCAATGGTTTTGTGCAAAACCAATACCCCTCTGGAGTGATTCAGTCTGAGGGATTGATGGTTGATGGCGAGAAAGAAGGCTTGTGGATTTATTATTTTGTGGACGGTGCGGTGCGGAGTGAGAAAAACTACTCAAACGGTCTTCTGCATGGATCTGAATTGTGGTTTCACCCTAATGGCCAGGTCGGATGGCAAGAATATTATGTCCATGGGGCAGCACATGGCGTGTTTTCCTATTTCGATAGCTCTGGTAATTTGACCCTCAAAAAGCATTATGTTGCTGGTGTTGAGCAGCCACGATACAAGGGCTTGTTGCTTTCTTCGAACTAATTCTTCCTCCTTCAAAACCAACCCGTCAAGATGTGTTGTTGTTGAAAAAAACTCTAATTTATATCACATTTAATCTACTCCTGTTTTTAAAAATCTTTCCCTTTGTATATTTTTAAAGCCCTTGGCCTGATGTGTTAAGACAAAAAAAGCCCCACATCACTGTGAGGCCTTTATTTTACTTGTGGTCCCTTAGTTCAGCCTTTGCCTCTGTTTTTTTCGTATTTGTTTCTATAGTGTTAGCAAAAGGTTAGCCCGGTGTTTTATTGGGCTGCCAAGCCTCAAATGTTTCACCGTTTCATAACACTCTGTTAAACTCAGTTTAGTGCACTCAAGCTATTTTTGAATTCAACAATAAGCTAAAAAACTAAGCAAGAATGAAAACAATTTTATCTACGGTGTTAGTGCTTTTGACCAGTATCACCTGGGCTCAATCGGGCCAAGTAAAGGGACGTGTTTTGGATCAAGACAATTTTCCCCTTCCGGGAGCAAACATTATGACCCAAAACTCCGGCGTAGCAGCAATTTCTGATTTTGACGGTTTTTTCACCTTAACCGCTGTGCCTGTTGGTGAAGATCAGATCATGGCCTCATATGTAGGATTTGAGTCCAAGACGCAAAGCATTACGGTTAATGAGGGGCAGACGAGCTCCCTTGAATTCAACCTCAGCGCCTCAGTGAATGAACTTAATGAAGTTGTGGTCTCTGGTTTTCAAGCGGGGATCAACAGGGCCCTGAACAAACAGCGCACTGACATTAACGTAACCAATGTCATCTCCTCAGATCAGATTGGAAAGTTTCCCGACGCCAATATTGGTGATGCCTTACGTCGCGTTCCAGGAATCAGCATGCAAAACGATCAGGGTGAAGCGCGAGACATCATTATTCGTGGTTTTGCGCCAGGGTTAAACTCCGTGACCTTAAATGGAGAGCGTATTCCTTCAGCTGAGGGAGACAATCGTCGTGTTCAGATGGACCTTATCCCTTCTGATATGATACAAACCATTGAAGTGAACAAATCTCTTACTCCTGACATGGAAGGGGATGCCATTGGAGGTTCTGTAAACTTAATTACGCGCTCTAACCCGAACCGCTTCCGTTTCTCTGCCACAGGGTCTTACGGACTTAACGCTATTCGTGATGGGTATAATGGAAGCGCTTCTTTTATTGTTGCTGACAAAGTGAATGATAAATTCCGATATACTGTTAGTTCAAGTCTTCAAACCAATGATTATGGTTCTGATAACATCGAATTCGTATGGAATAACCCAGAAGATTGGGCCGCAGACAGTCCTTTTGACGAGCACGACATCCGTCGTTATGACGTAAAAAGAACACGTCGATCTATTTCGGCTAACTTAGATTACGCCGTGAACAACAATCACCAGTTCTACATCAAAAGCATGTACAACAGTCGTAATGACTGGGAAAACCGTTTCCGTTTGCGTGTAGCAAAAATTGATTTGGAAGAAAACACTGTTCGCGTGCGCAAGCAAACCAAAGGGGGTATTGATAACGACGACAACCAAAACCGTCGTCTCGAAGCCCAAAGCACTTATAAAATCGCTCTTGGTGGAGACCACCAATTTGGAAATCTTGCGATGTCTTGGAAGGCCAGCACTTCCAAAGCAGACGAGCAACGTCCAAACGAGCGCTATATGCGTTTCGAGCAAAAAAACGTGCCAATCTCTGCTATTGATATAAGTGACCCACAATTCCCTGTAATTCGTTTTGCTGGGGACCAATGGAACGATGTGGCTGCTTTTAATTTCAATGAAGCCACGGAACAAAACGGCCTGACTGAAGAAACAGACCGAAGTTTGCGAATTGACTTCAAATTGCCTGTTGCCAAAGTAGGGACCTTTAAGTTTGGGGGGAAATACAAGGATAAAGAAAAGCTAAGAGACAACAACTTCTTTGACTTTTCAGACTATATCGAGTCTCGCTACGAAACAATGGCTGATGTGGCGACTCAGGACTACACGGTTAGCGACTACCTTCCTGGCAGCGACTATCAGCACGGATTTTTCGCAACACCAAAATTCTTAGGGGACCTAATTATGCCGCCAAGTGAAGGTGTATCAGTTTTAGAGGAATTTATTACTTCAAACTATAACGCCAAGGAAGCCGTTACAGCCGCTTATGGAATGTTAACCTCTGAGATTGGAGATAAAACTAAAGTGATTGCTGGCGCGCGTTTCGAACAAACAGAAATCGAATACACCGGATACGGATATACGGTAGAAGAAGATGGTGCTGAGCGTGTCGAGGAGCTGAAGGGTTCGGGAGATTATGGTAACTTCTTGCCAAGTGTTACAGTACAGCACGAGTTAACTGACGACATTGTGTTGAATGCAGCATACACCACTTCTTTAGGACGTCCTGGATACTTTAACATTGTCCCATTTAGAGCGATTATTGTTGAAGATCAAGCAATATCCGAAGGTAATCCGAACCTTGAAGCAACGGTCTCTCAGAACTTTGACTTCACTGCAGAGAAATACATGGGAAGCGTTGGTCTCATCTCTCTTGGTTTGTTCCATAAAAACATGGATAACTGGCTTTATACCTATACCACAACCGAGTACGATTACGGTGATGGGAATGACTGGACTTATTCTCAAGTGCGTAATGGACGTACTGCAAGTGTAACTGGATTCGAGGTGTCACTTCAAAGTAAACTTAAATTCTTGCCAGGATTCTTGTCTAATTTAACGTATTACGGTAACTATACGTTTACGGACTCAAAAACGGACGGTGTTGACGGTCGTGAAGATATTCCTCTTGTCGGTGCAGTACAAAATATGTTCAACAGTTCTTTGGCTTATGAAACCAAAAAAATGTTCGTGCGTGCCTCTTTGAACTATTCAGGCGAGGCCCTTGATGAGGTTGGTGGTGCAGAATGGGAAGACCGTTACTACGATCAACAACTTTTTGTTGATGTCAACGCGAGTTATGCCCTTAGCGATTCAATCCGTTTGTTTGCAGAACTTAAAAACCTGACCAATCAGCCATTGCGCTACTATCAAGGGATTGCAGAAAGAACCATGCAATTAGAGTACTATAACTACAGCTGGAACGCTGGGGTAAAAATCGACTTCTAATGCAGAAAACTTTAGTTTGTTTTTTATTAATTAGTTCTATGATCGGGTTGTCACAAAACGACGGCCCGGTCATTTTTGATGTTACTGCCTCTTGTGAAACCGCCCCAGTGGAATCTCCAGATGACGGTGCAGACGACCCATGTATTTGGGTTCCCTCGGGTAATCACGCGGGCACAATAATAGTAGGGACCGACAAAAAATTCGGTTTAGAGACCTATGATTTAAGCGGCAATAAATTGAATCGATTTGGCTTTGGCAACATCAATAATGTAGACATCAACCCTTATTATTTTAGCCCAAACCCGGACGGAATTATAACAAGTGCCTTAGTCATCGGGACGAACCGTTCAACCCACAGCGTGGATTTTTTTAGATTAAATGAATCCGGAGAATTATTTCTTATTCACCGTGAGGTTATCGGTCAAGAAATGGGTGATCTATATGGATTATGCGCCTTTAGCGAGCAAGGCGTCCATTATTTTGTCGCCAGTGATAAAGACGGGACAATTATGCGCGCTTCATACGCTGAGCTTTCGCAAACCAATTCACAAAATACTGCGGGCCATGTCGATAAAAAGGTTATATCCGTCAATGACACCCAAGTATTTAAATTAAACTCTACTGTAGAAGGACTGGTTGCCGACACCCATCACAAAACGCTATACATCGCTGAAGAGGATCGGGGAATATGGGCCTACCCTTTAGTGGATCATTCCGCCTTTGCACCTCGTTTGATTCTAGTTACAGACGACAAGCTTTTGATGGCTGATATCGAAGGACTTACCCTTTATGATCAAGGTGAAGGTCAAGGCTATATTCTCTGTTCCATTCAAGGAGCAAACAGTTATGGCGTGCTGGATCGTCAATCCTTGTCGCTGCTTGGGATCTTTAAAATAGTCCCTTCGGGCAGCATTGATGGCGCAGAAGAAACTGATGGTATCGACGTTTCCGCTGAGGCTTTGCCCGGATTTCCAAAAGGGCTCTTTGTCGTTCAAGACGGATTTAACACAACAGAGAAGCAAAACTTCAAATTTGTAAATTGGGCCGATATTGAGTTCCATTTACAAAACAATTAAAAAATGAATCGCTTACATCGTTTAGCAATAATTGTAATTCTTCTCGTCGGCTTTGTATTGCCTGAGTTGAGTCATGCCCAATTAACCTTAACTTCAAAAGACCTGCCTAGAGCTATAAATGAAACTTCTGGACTGGAAGTTAATAATGGGTTGTTTTTAACCTTTAATGACTCAGGGGGTACGACAGAATTATTCATATTTGATCAAGGGGCGCAACGTCTAAGTTCTATCCCCGTGGAGCAGACAAAAAATGTCGATTGGGAGGATATTACCGCTGACTTAGACCACTATTATATTGCCGATACTGGAAATAACTACGGCAAGCGTTGCGATCAAAAAATTTATATTTTGAGTCGATCTTTTGTGCTTTTAGACAGCATCACTATTAGCTACAAAGCGCAAAAGTCTTTTAAAAAACGTAAAAAACACCCCTTCGATGCGGAGGCATTGGCTAGTTTTGGCGATCAATTGGTTTTGTTTTCCAAAGACCGAAAAACGCAAAATTCTGCCATTTATCTAATCGATAAAAAAGCAGGACACTACGACTTGGAACCGCAAGACACACTTGATGTGCGCTGCCTGATTACAGGAGCAGATTATCACGAAGCTTCTGGACTCATGGGGCTTGTGGGTTATAGCCCAGATGGGGTCCAATACCTCTTTCTGCTGCCGGATTTTACGGTGCCCTATGACCAATCCAAAATGGAAACTTTTGTTTTGCCGGTGAACCCGGCGCAAATTGAAGCAATCCATATAGAATCTCCTTCTGTAATTTGGATGACTTCAGAAGATGAAGGCTTGGGCTTACCAAGGCTTTTTAAAGCGACGATTGAGTAATGTTCAATGGTCTATCTTTCTAAAATTAAACTCCAAAAAATAAGAAACCCCTCTTCTCGAGGGGTTTCTGCTTGTGGTCCCACCTGGGCTCGAACCAGGGACCACCTGATTATGAGATATGTAATCTAATTTTCATTTCATTGTAATCAGAAGAGGTGATATCTATATCAGGGTATAGATGAAGTTTACGAAGAAACTTAAAAACACAAAAATATTTTATTTGGCCGAAGTTTCAGTTCAGCTATTTATAAACCTCTAAATAGGTTAATATTAAGTGTAATATAATACACCTATTAGTTTTTAATAGATTTTATTAAATTTGTTCAAAACAAACATTAAACAATTTACATTGTGAAAAAACTTATCTACTTATTTTTAACTGTTGCATTCATAGGTTGTTCATCCGATGATAGCGGTAATAATTCGACTAATCTTCAAGATTTGACCTGGCAAATTACTGTTGATGGTCAAACATATGAAACTTTTACATCCTGTTGTAGTGGTTGGGGAGCAATTGACTGTAACGATGTCTCAGCATTTGCTGCAAATTTTGGAGGTATAGATACCGCTACACGTTATTACACATTAGATATTTTACATAATGACTTAACCTCAGACTTTGAAGGTACTTCGGTAGGTAGCTATCCAATTAAAGGAGACTATCTTGATAACGATTGTAATTTAACGTTGAGCGTTACTCTTTCTGACTATGGTTCACCGGTCATATCTGATGGCACGCACATTGTGACAAGTATCAATCAAATTAGTTCATCTAATAACGAAACAGAATGGCTTATTAAAGGTGATTTTTCTGGAACTTATTCAGATCAATCTAATAATAATTTAGAATCGATTAACTTTACTGGAAGTTACGAGCAGATATTGAACACATACCAAGATTAATATAAAAAAATCTTCTATTCACTATTTAACTGTTTGTGTCTTTGCTAAAGTAGGTTAGATTATCATTAAATCACTTCCTTTAATCGTTAAGGAAGTTTACGGACGTTTTTTACTAATAAATAGTCCATCAAAAGAAGAAATTGTGTTGCAACTTTTAATATATAGAGTTATCTACTATAACAATAAAACGGTTATACTTTTATAAAGTGTAGATGTTTTTTAATTAAAAGACTTCGTTCAAACACCCTCAAAGATATTTGTTTGCAATTTGCAAACAAATATGATAACAACAACAAATATTGGACAATATTGACAAAAATCTAATGATGCATAATCATGGAGTTGTCTTAAGAATGAAGAAAAAATTTATCTTTTATCATGGAGAAAAGGAAAATAAAAAACACATAAAGTATTGTTTATTAGTTATTTACATTTAATTTAATTCACAAAAAAACCACCCTAAAACAGAGTGGTTTATAAAGTGGTCCCACATGGACTCGAACCATGGACCACCTGATTATGAGTCAGGTGCTCTAACCAACTGAGCTATAGGACCAAAATTGGCTGCAAATATAAACAGTTATTTCATAGTGCAAAACAAATCATTGGTCGTTTCGCTCCTGGCACAACTCAACCAAAACACCGCCGCAAGATTTTGGATGTAAAAAGACGACCAGCTTATTGTCTGCACCTGGTTTTGGGGTTTCGTCAATGATCTTGAACCCGAGGTTTTTAAGCCGTGCCACCTCTTGAAAAATGTCGTCAACCGCAAAAGCAATGTGGTGGATGCCCTCACCTTTTTTGGCCACATATTTGGCGATGGCGCTTTCGGGGTTTGCGGCTTCTAAAAGCTCAATTTTTTGGTCGCCTTTTTTAAAAAAAGCGGTCCGGACCCGCTCCGAAGCCACCTCTTCAGTTTTATAACAAGGCGTGCCTAATAGGGCCTCGTAAAGCGGTGTGGCCTGGGCCAAATCCGCTACAGCAATTCCGATGTGCTCAATTTTTGTCATTGTTCTGTGGCTTATCTAGTCAAAAGTAATAAAAACCGGCGCTTAAGTACTATTTATGCTACTTTTGTACCATGGAAGAAAGTCAACGGCAAAAAAAAATAGGCAGCGTCTTGCGCAAAGACCTTGCAGAAATCATCAATAAGCTTTTGCGAGATGGTGGCACAAAGGGGATTATTGTCTCGATCTCTAAGGTCGGTGTTACGGTTGATCTCACCGTGGCCAAGGTGTACACTAGTGTTTTCCCCCCAGACAAAGCGGACGCTGTTGTTGCGGAGCTCAACGCGATAAAACCCCTCATAAAACACCAAATTGCTTTGTTGACAAAGAACCAACTCCGCAAAATGCCGAGCTTGACCTTTTTTAATGACGATTCTCTCGAGTATATTAACCGTATCGAACAAGCGGTTAAGGGAGAGGTGAATCCCATTAGAGACCCTTCATTATTAGAACGTAGAAAGAAAAAATAGCGGTGAAATTTGTTGTTTTTATTGCCAAACGTTATTTGCTGGCCAAACACAGCAAACATGCGGTTGGGCTAATTTCAAAGATTGCTGTCGGCGCAGTTGCTGTCGCTTCACTCTCCCTTTTTGTAGTCCTCTCTGGTTTCTCTGGGCTCAAAGCTTACGCCTTGGAATTCACCAACGCTTTTGATAGCGACCTCGTCGTGCGCCCGCTAGAAGGCAAGCGCCTTATGTTGGTTTCTGGTCAAAAAGACGCTGTCTTGGCCCTGGGTGGTGTTATACAGGCCTCCACAATGATCGAAGACCGTGTTTTTATGCAATACAAAGACAAAAGCCGTGTTGCGCTCCTGCGTGGGGTAGATAGCTTGTATCGTCTCGTGACGCCTATCGATGAGCTGCTCTATACCGGCGCGTGGTTTAGGCCCGAAAGCGACGAAATTGTGGTTGGCTATGAAATTGCCTCAGACCTTGCCTTGCCTCCGCGGGATTACGCGCACCTGGTGTCGCTTTATGCGCCAATTCCTGGCACAAATATGGCCGCCGTCACCAACCCTACTAACGCCTTTAACAAAGAACTTGTGGTGGTTTCAGGTATTTATGAGATCAACGACCAGGTCAATGACCGCTATTTGTTTGCGGACCAAACAACCGCGAGGGCATTGCTCCAAATGGGCGAAGACCAGGTGTCTGCTTTAGTTCTCAAAACCACTCCTGGGGCCGATTTGGACCAACTCAAAATAGAGCTGGCGCGTTTGTTTACACAACCCGTCACCATCAAAACCCGTATAGAACAAAACGACGCGCTATACAAAATGCTCAATTCGGAAAATCTATTCACTTATTTGTTCATCAGCCTGATCGCAGCGATTGCGATTTTCAATTTAACCGGCACGCTCATCATGTTGGTTTTAGAAAAACGACAGAATCTAAAAACCCTCTATGTTTTGGGTAGTGATTTGCGTGATTTGCGCAAAACCTTTTTCACCACAGGCTTAATGATGACCGCGATTGGCTTAAGCATTGGTTTGTCTCTGGGTCTTTTAATTGTTTGGGGGCAGGCGCAGTATGGCTGGGTCCCTATTACCCCCGTCCTGGCCTACCCCGTGGTATTATCCTTCACAAATTGTCTTATTGTTTTGGTCACTGTTAGTGGCCTTGGGGCGCTGGCTTCTTTGTTGGGGTCGCGTCGTGTAACCGAGCGCCTGTTGCAGTAGTTACGAAAAAATTCCTGAGGCAAAAACCTGCTCAATCTCATCCATGGTCGCAAAAACATCTGCCGAGTCGTCACTGGTAACCAGTCGGGTTCTGTAGGGTTTGAAGTCTGGAATGCCTTTGAAGTAGTTGGTGTAGTGCCGGCGGGTTTCAAAAACACCAAGACGCTCTCCTTTCCAATCGACAGACATTTGCAGGTGTCGTCGGGCCACACTCAGGCGCTCTTGTAAGGTTGGTGGCGCACAGTGTTCTCCCGTGTTAAAAAAGTGTTTGACCTCTCTAAAAAACCATGGGTGGCCAATGCTCGCACGGCCAATCATCGCGCCGTCCAAGCCAAACTCATTTTTCATTTGAAGCGCTTTTTCTGGACTATCTACGTCTCCATTACCAAAGACAGGAATATGCATGCGTTGGTTGTTTTTGACCGCGGCAATAGGCCGCCAGTCTGCGTCACCTTTATACATTTGCGCCCGTGTGCGGCCATGTATCGCAATAGCCTGGCAACCAACGTCTTGAAGCCGCTCAGCAACTTCAATAATTTTTATTGAGTCGTGGTCCCAGCCCAATCGGGTTTTAACGGTGATGGGAAGCTTGGTGTGTTTGACCATCGCTTCGGTCAGGGCAACCATGAGATCAATATCTCTAAGTATTCCTGCTCCGGCACCTTTTGAGACAACCTTTTTTACTGGGCACCCAAAATTGATGTCAATAAAATCTGGTCCGCTGGCCGCGACGATTTCAACACTCCGGAGCATAGACTCCATGACAGCGCCAAATATTTGAATCCCCACAGGGCGTTCTTTCTCATAAATATCAAGCTTCATGACGCTTTTAGCGGCATCACGAATCAAGCCCTCGCTAGAGATAAATTCCGTATAAACCACGTCGGCGCCTTCTTCTTTGCAAAGCGCACGAAATGGGGGGTCACTGACGTCCTCCATTGGAGCCAATAATAACGGGAATTCGCCAAGTTCTATGGAGCCAATTTTTGCCATGGGCCAAAAATAAGGAATAATAGCTTACCTCAGCGCGCTTAGTTCAATCGGTCGCGCTCTTGAGTGTTTTGCAGGGATTTGCGTTTGTTTGAGGGATGGCTGCCAAACCCATACTTCAGAGATATCCAAACCATTCTTGATTCAGGTCGTGGCATGTAGCGATTGTCCTGATTGAGGTATCGCGAACTTACGGCTACATTCTTGGTGTTGAACAGGTCGTCCACCCCGATGGTGACCGTGGCAATTTTTGGAATTAGCGTTCGCTGATATGATGTTGAAAACTCAAAAAGGTTGTTGTAGTCGAGAGATCCAGAAACCAAATTTGAAATGTATGATGTGGTTAATTCAAGGAGGTGTTGTTGTTTTCCGCCCCAAACCCATTGGTTGTAGCTTTGTAAAAACACACCCGGGGTCGCGTTGGTCACAAGCGCGTCATCGCTTTCTTCGGCAATAAATTCGTTGGAAATATAGTAGGCCGATGTAATGAGGCTTGTAAACCAACTTGCCGTCAGTTCCTTGGCGTAGGACATATCCATGCTGAACTGCTTATAATCCTCGATATTCACATCTGTTTGGCGTAAAAAGAAATTGGTATTGTCTTGAAATGAAATAACCTCCAATGCTTGATCAATCTGCTGGTAGTACGCTTCAAAAAACCACTCATTGTTGTATGTGTAGCTTAGGGTGAATTTGTCTTC
>Ga0209137_1004538_pt1 | contig 10996 bp, 8 predicted proteins | sample SaaInl5LU_22_DNA_FD_184642 | JGI IMG/M metagenome (GOLD analysis project Ga0209137, IMG submission 184642) | Marine microbial communities from expanding oxygen minimum zones in the Saanich Inlet - ESP_105LU_22_DNA (SPAdes) (version 2) | ecosystem: Environmental > Aquatic > Marine > Intertidal...
CGCCCCGTTATTGGAATTGCGACTACCTGGTCGGAATTAACTCCGTGTAATGCACATTTGCGAGCCGTTGCTGATGCGGTCAAGCGCGGCGTTTGGGAAGCCGGGGCTTTGCCTTTGGAGTTTCCGGTGATGAGTCTGGGCGAGCCCATGATGCGCCCCACCACGATGCTCTATCGAAACCTTCTCGCCATGGAAGCGGAAGAGCTTATCCGCGCGAACCCTCTCGACGGGGTTGTCCTGTTGACAGGCTGCGACAAGACCACGCCGGGATTGGTGATGGGCGCAGCAAGTGTCGATCTGCCGTCCTTGCTGATTACCGGCGGGCCGATGCTCAATGGCAAGTTCCGAGGTAAAGATATTGGTTCCGGAACTGACGTATGGAAGTTCACAGAAGCCCACCGGGCCGGGGAGATGACGACAGAAGACCTCACCGAGGCAGAGACGTGTATGGCGCGTAGCGCTGGGCACTGCATGACCATGGGTACAGCATCAACTCTCGCTTCCCTCATGGAGACATTGGGACTTCAACTCAGCGGAAGTGCAGCCATTCCCGCTGTCGACTCCCGCCGATTTGCCATGGCCCAATTGGCGGGTAGGCGCATCGTGGAGATGGTTCATGAAGGCTTAACCATGTCCAAGATTGTCACCCGAGAATCGTTCGAAAACGCCATTATGGTCAACGCTGCTCTGGGCGGGTCCACCAATGCGATTGTGCATCTCTTGGCCATCGCCGGACGTTTGGGGATTGACCTTAATCTGGCAGATTTTGATTCGATTGGCCGCACCATTCCGTTACTGGTGAACTTGATGCCAGCCGGCGAGTACCTCATGGAAGATTTCTACTATGCCGGAGGAGTTCCTGCGGTGTTGTCTGAGTTGCGCGAAGTTTTGCACAGGGAAGCAAAAACGGTTTCGGGCAGAACCATCGGAGCGGACATCGAGGGCGCGCCCTGTTACAACCGAGACGTTATTTCTACCTGGGAATACCCCGTCCAGCCGGCTGGCTCCAGTACTGCAGTGCTGCTGGGCAACCTAGCCCCCAAGGGTGCCGTGTTGAAAATTTCAGCGGCGAGCCCCCACCTTCTTAAGCATCGTGGGCCTGCGCTCGTCTTCGATCGCAACGAAGATTATGTCGCGGTCGCCGATGATCCAGATCTTGACGTGACGAAGGACACCGTCCTCGTGGTCCGCAATGCCGGACCCAAGGGCTATCCCGGATTCCCTGAAGTAGGCAATATGCCACTGCCCAAAAAACTCTTAGACGCGGGAATTACTGACATGGTTCGCATTAGCGACGGGCGAATGAGCGGAACTGGCTTTGGGACCTGTATTTTGCACGTCAGCCCTGAGTCAGCCTCTGGCGGCCCGCTGGGAATAGTGCAAACGGGGGACATTATTTCCCTGGACGCCGACGCGAGAACTCTCGAACTAGTGATTTCTGAGGAAGAAATGCAGCAAAGACTTGCGCAATTCGAGCCGCAGGTGGCCCCCGCATCGCGAGGTTGGGAGCACCTGTACGTCCAGCATGTCACGGGGGCCGACAGCGGAGCAGATTTCGATTTCCTCGAAGGTTCCAGCGGTAGCGCACCATCACGGCATTCCCACTAACACGAAGGCGACACGGCATGAAGCGCAGATTCCCCAGGCCCAGCGAGTTAGCGCCCCTGTTGAGGTTTAGGGCGCCGGAATTCAACGGAAAGAAGCGTCGTCTTGAACGGGCGTTGACGATTTGGGACCTTCGCGACATTGCCAAACGCCGCACGCCCAAAGCTCCGTTTGATTACACCGATGGTGCTGCCGAGTCAGAAGTGGCGCTCGCGCGGGCTCGGGAGGCTTTTGGGGATATTGAGTTTAATCCGAGCATTCTCAGAGATGTGTCCCACGTCGATATGTCCCGGGAAGTTCTGGGTGGGATGAGCGCCTTGCCCGTGGGAATTGCCCCCACCGGATTCACTCGCATGATGCATAGCGAAGGTGAGATTGCCGGGGTCACCACGGCGCAGAAATGGGGTATCCCTTTTTCTTTGTCCACCATGGGTACTCGATCCATCGAAGAAGTCGCTGCTGCTGGCCCTGAAGCTAGAAAATGGTTCCAGCTCTATATGTGGAAGGACAGAGACCGCTCGATGGAGCTCGTTACGAGGGCCCACAAGGCGGGATTCGACACACTCTTGGTCACTGTGGACGTTCCCGTTGCCGGCGCAAGGCTAAGAGATAAGCGAAATGGTTTCTCGATTCCCCCCGCGCTCACGGTGGGCACCATCGTCAACGCAATCCCGCGCCCGTGGTGGTGGGTGGATTTTCTCACCACGGATCCTTTGGAGTTCGCGTCGTTATCAAAGTGGGAGGGAACGGTTGCCGAACTTCTCGATTTCATGTTCGACCCAACGGTCACCTTTGAGGACTTGGCCTGGATCAAGAATCAGTGGCCTGGAAAGCTTGTCGTCAAGGGTGTGCAAACGGTGGATGACGCTAAAAAACTTGCCACGATGGGTGTAGATGGAATCATCTTGTCTAATCACGGTGGTCGCCAACTTGACCGCTCACCTGTTCCGTTCCACGTCTTGCCTGAAGTGGTTAAGGCAGTGGGGAAAAAGACCGAAATCCATCTGGACACAGGAATTATGTCGGGTGCTGACATCGTGGCAGCGGTCGCAATGGGCGCAAAGTTCACCATGGTCGGTCGGGCCTATTTGTATGGGCTGATGGCCGGAGGGCAAGAAGGCGTTAACCGTACTTTTGAGATCCTCTCCGAGCAGATGTCGAGAACTATGCAGTTGCTGGGCGTTACTCACCTAGACGAGCTGGAACCAAGACACGTAACCCAGCTACGCCGTCTCGTCCCTCGCTAGCCGGTTCGCACGTGCCTGGACGGAACGCTCGAGTTCTCGTTGCCCCTGATTCCTTCAAGGGTTCGTTGGGCGCTGGGGACGTTGCCTCGGCCATAGCCCAGGGAATCCAAAAAACCTGGCCCACAAGCCACACCATCGTGCATCCGTTGGCTGATGGGGGCGAAGGGACGGTGGACGTCCTAATGCGATATGGCTTTGAGGGCGTGGAGGTTGTGGTGCGTGATCATCACGGTCGAAAAATTACGGCCAGGTTGGCGCGGCGAGCAGACGTTGTCGTCGTTGAATCTGCTCAGGCGTGCCCTTTCACCCCCGGCGCAACGCCGTTAGACGCGGTCAATGCTTCGACAAGGGGCGTAGGAGAGATGATTTCCGCTGCGTTGGAGCTCAACCCGAAGCGGATATATATAGCGGTAGGTGGGACAGCGACGAGCGATGGCGGCGTGGGCATGGTGATGAGCCTTGGAGCAAGTTTTCTGAACGAACACACACAACCCATTGCCGATGGCGGCGCGGGTCTGGGGGCTTTGGATTCCGTGGACCTAGCTTCACTGGACCCACGCTTAGACAAAGTAGAGCTGGTTTTACTCTCTGACGTGGATAATCCACTGCTCGGTCCTGCAGGGGCGGCGTCTGTGTTTTCGCCTCAAAAAGGTGCTGATGCTTCTGCCGTGGCTGTCTTGGAGGAAGGGCTCCGGCGGCTCACCGAGATGGTGAACCCTGGATCGGGGAGCGCACCGGGGAGCGGGGCGGGGGGTGGTTTAGGTTTTGCGGTGCTTGAGATTTTGGGTGGACGACGGTCATCCGGGGCTTTAGAGCTAATGGCTCTCAGCGAATTTGATCAAGAGCTGGCCTCCGCAGACCTCGTCATCACAGGCGAAGGGTCCTTTGATGACCAAAGCGCTGCGGGAAAGGTGCCCTCGGCGGTTATCGCAGCGGCTGTGGCCCGGGGTATCCCGGTGGCTGTGGTGTGCGGTGTGGATCGACGCTCTGCCATCTCACGAAGCGAACAACCAGGGCTGCGCGTCTATCAACTAGTGGATATCGAGCCCAGTATTGATCGGTGTATCGACAACGCGCACGACCTCTTGGTCCTCGTGGGCGAAGAAATCGGCAGAGCTAGCTAACGGGGCCCTCATAGGCGCCAAAATCTATCGATCCGGAGTCGCCTGCCTCGGTGGGCCGAGCATGGTCCTGTCGTAGATGCAGGTCATCAATCCACACAGAGGCCGTGACACTCGTGGTCGTGGCATTTCTCACGTGACCTCCTGATTGGCGGTCATCACTAATGGCGTGGAGATGCAGGCCTGGAATGGTTGACCCTGTGGTGGCATCGGGGTAGCGAAAGCCCACCAGTGTGCCGCTCCATTGGGGAAAGCTAAAGCGGGTTTCGTGATCCAAAACCTCACCCAGGCTCTCGCCCTCCCATTGCGGGTGCCCGACAGTGCGCAACACGACGTCGCTAAAGGTGCCCTGGATTTCCAGAGCACACACTACGTGTTCATGGTCCACGTGGGTGCGCAGGAGATAGGCATCGAGTGCGCTCAGGATGCCCTCGATATCGAGCTGGGGATCGAAATGTACTTCGTGGGCAATACCACCGTGCGCTGCAATTCCGAAGGCTATTTCTTCCTCCGGCGAAACTTCCTCTGGTATTCCGTTCACCGGAATGCGCCAGGTGGTGGAGCGCAGGCTGACAAGCTCACCTTCGAGGTCATGCATAACCCCCAGGCCCAGGCGAGTATGGGAAAACTCGGAACCTACGGTGGTGGTTCCCGAAAAGTCCCCGCCAAACAGTGCGCTGGCGCTGCGCACTTGGGTCACACTGCCATGGTCTAGCCGGCCCAATCGAGACGCGCGAATTCGATCCAACACATCATCCAGCATGTCTTCGAGCCTAGTTGGCGCAGTTGGGCACCACCCCGGCCAGGCATCCGCAGGAGGCTGGCGAGCTAATGCCTAAGCGCTGGCGAGTTCGCATCCCAGGGGGTCTTGAAGTAATGCTTGAAAACTTAGTTCTGCTGTTCCCACCAGGAGGAGATTGCTTCCCATGCTGCCGGGACGGATATCTACCCCTTCGAGAGCAAAGGGAAGGGCTTGAGATTGAATTTCTGCGAGCAACTGTTCTTTGCGTAATTCAAGATGGATTTCCAGGAAGCCGCTGAGTACGACAACTTCGGGATTCATCGCGACGAGTAATAGGCCAATGGCCCGCCCCAGATAGTGGACATGGCGATCGAGCACGCTCGAGACCTCTGGTTCGCGATGGTGCTCGCGCAGAGCATCAAAGAGTTGTTCATCGTCAGCATCGCCGAGGCTCACAGCCGTGACTAACTCTTCACGGACCACCATGGCTTCCAGCGTTCCGGGGATGCCGGAATAGTCCTTGTTCTCGGAATCTGAGATGCGCATGTGGCCCAACTCGCCTGCATAACCGTGGTGGCCACGCAGTAGCTCCCCATTCACCACTGCTCCGCCACCAAGACCACCCGGGACCCCGATGAGGAAGACCATGTTCACAAAGCCTGCCCCGGCGCCGAAGGTTTGCTCGGCAGCGCAGGCAAGGCTGGCGTCGTTATCCAAGAGGACAGGGAGGTTGGTGTGCGTGGCCAGGATTGTGGCAAACGAGGTTTCCCGCCACCCCAAACTCGGGGCCCAGCGAACATCTCCGATTAACACACGGACTTGCCCTGGCGCCGCTACTCCGACTCCGGCAATTTTGGCGCGGGGATCGAGGGTTGATCTCAGGTCGTTGATAATGTCACCGGCCAACCGTGCCGTTTCCTCCGGGCTTGCCCCGGGAGGTAGCACCTGGCGCTTTCGAGAAATCACTCGTCCACTCAAGCCGACGATTCCGACCGTTATCTCACCCAGCCGGGGAATCACGACGAAGCCGACAATGGAATCGGAGGCGGCCACTTCGATACTGGGACGGCCAATTTCACCCACGCCTGACGTCCGCGTCTGCGTGACAAGGCCATGGCTCTGCAAGTCGGTCACGAGGTCGAGCACGGTAGAGCGATTGAGCCCGGTAATCATCGTCATGTCTGAGCGTTTGATCCGACCGTATTGGTGCACCAGTGTGAGGACATGGGACAAATTCGCCTGGCGCACCCCAAAATTGGGCCGGCTCGACGAGTCGAAGGACGGGTTTCGGCCACTGGGGCTGTGTCGTGTGTTCATGATGGGTGAGGTGAGGTTTTTTTCTGTTCGCAACGAATTGATAACAAAGGGTTGAATTGGTCCAAAATAGTTTGTTGTTATTGTAAACATACTTCAAGAGCTCTATCAGGAGCTTTCGCAATAAGAACAGGAGCATTGAATGCAGACATTGCAGAAGCGCGCAACTCGTGCGCTCGCCGCAACCGCTGTGCTGGCCCTCGGGCTCGCTGGCTGTGCAAGTACTACCGATGCAGACGACACCGCCGCCACGTCAGGTTCTGACGAGACCGCAGCTGTCGCAACCGGTAGCGTCGAGGTCTTCTCATGGTGGACCGGTGGTGGAGAAGAAGCCGGGCTTAACGCCTTGGTTGAGGTCTTCAACGCTGAATACCCTGACCTCACCTTCGAAAACGCCGCTGTTTCTGGTGGCGCTGGAACCAACGCTAAGGCTGTGTTGGCAACTCGTCTCGAAGCAAATGATCCCCCGGACTCGTTCCAGGGCCACGCTGGTGCCGAATTGATGGACTACATCAACGCTGGCCAGCTTGAAGACCTTACCTTCCTGTATGACGAGCAGGGCTGGTCCTCGGTTATGCCCGAGACCCTCCTTCCTTTGATCACTGTCGATGGCAAGATCTACTCGGTGCCGGTCAACATTCACCGCGCCAACGTCATGTGGGCAAACCCCACCGTTCTCGCTGACAACAACATTGACATGCCCACCACGTGGGACGAGTTCTTCGTTGCTGCAGACACTCTTGAGGCCGCAGGAATCATTCCTTTGGCTCTGGGTGAACAGTGGACTCAGCTCCACCTCTTCGAGACCGTTCTCTTGGGTGAGCTCGGAACCGATGCATACAACGGCCTGTGGGATGGTTCCACTGACTGGGCTGGCGCTGACGTAACCGCAGCACTGGACACCTTCGCTCGTGTACTGGAGTACACCAACTCTGATGCAGCCAGCCTCGCATGGCAGGACGCAACTCAGCTGGTTATCGACGGTGACGCAGCCTTCAACATCATGGGCGACTGGGCAGAGGGCTTCCTCCGCGTAGACAACGCTCTTGTTGAGCAAGAGGGCTACACCTGGGCAGCTTCGCCAGGAACCGAAGGAACCTTCCAGTTCCTCAGTGACTCCTTCACCTTGCCCGTGGGCGCCGCAAACCGCGACGCTGCGATCTCGTGGTTGACTGTCGCTGGTTCTGCTGCTGGTCAGGATGCATTCAACGTGAAGAAGGGTTCTATCCCTGCACGTAACGATGCTGACAAGGCCATCTACCCTCCATACCTGCAAGACGCCATGGATGACTGGGGCAGCAACCTCGTTGCCGGTTCGCTCACCCACGGTGTGACTGCATCGAACGCATGGAAGGCTGACATCGACACCGCCCTGGGCTTGTTCCTGGGTGACAAGGATGTTGCTAACTTCCAAGCTGCGCTCGTTACGGCAGCAGGCTAAGCGAACTCTTCGCATAGTCGCAGTGGGGGTGGCCCTTGGGCCACCCCCACTGTGCGAGGAAGCTAAGGTAACTAACAATGAAATCCTTGAAGCGGCACTGGCCAGCGTTGGCCCTGCTCAGCCCATCACTGATTGTTCTTGCCGTCTTTGTCTACGGCTTCATTGGTACCAACATTCAGATTTCTCTCACCGATGAACAGGGTCTCAACGCTGATTCCAACTTCATTGGTTTTGATAACTATCTCGCCTTGCTCGACGACCCGCGTTTTCACATTGATGTGTGGAATACCGGTGTCTTTAGTGTCGCCTTTATCGGAGTGTCACTCTTTCTTGGCCTAGGCCTAGCAATTTTGCTCGACCAGAAAATGAAGGCCGAAGGTTTTTTCCGCAGTATTTATCTCCTTCCGATGGCCGTGAGTTTCATCGTGACCGGTGTCGTGTGGCGCTGGCTGATGAACCCTGCTGAGGGCTCGCGCATGAGTGGGTTGAATCTTCTGTTTGACACTCTGGGTCTTGATTTCCTGGTGAACCAGTGGCATTTGACCCCCACCTGGGGGATGTTGGCCATTGCCCTTCCTGCGGTGTGGCAAATGTCGGGCTACACCATGGCGTTGTTCCTCGCCGGGTTGCGGTCTGTGCCCGATGAGGTCAAAGAAGCGGCACGGATGGATGGTGCCAGTGAACTGGGCATTTATTGGCGCATTATTTTGCCCATGATTCGCCCGGTGGCGCTCTCCGCTGTGGTTATCCTTGGCCACATTTCGCTCAAGGTCTTCGACTTGATCATCGCCATTGCGGGAAAACAGATCGCACTCGATGTCCCCGCCATTTATATGTGGCAGACCACCTTTGACGCCTACAACTTTGCACGCGGTGCGACCTTGGCCACCTACATTCTTATTTCCGTCGCAGTCTTTGTCATTCCTTACCTCTACTTCACAACACGTAAGGACAAAGTATGAGCCTGGAGATGGTGCGAGAGCGCAAGAAGCCGGTCACTCCCGGCCTGGTAGTGGGAAAAACCATCCAATATGGTCTGCTGTTTTTCTTCCTCGCTTTTTTCCTGATTCCTATCTACGTGGTGTTGGTCACCAGCCTCAAGCCGCTGGACCAGGTATCACTGCAGCGTATGTGGGAATTTCCCGCGGCGATTGATATTGCCAATTATGTGCTGGCTTGGGAAAAGCTAGGGCCCTCTATTGGTAACTCTTTCCTGTTAGTGATTCCAGGCGCACTTCTCGCGGCTTTGCTCGGGAGCTTGAACGGCTACGTGCTGAGCAAATGGAAGTTTCGCGGTTCAGACCTGATTTTCACGCTCATCCTCTTTGGCATGTTCATCCCGTATCAAGCCATCTTGATTCCGCTCGTACAAACGGTGCGCGAGCTGGGCCTCTATGGCGGCATACCGGGATTGATTCTGGTTCACGTGATCTATGGTTTGCCGATCATGACGCTGATTTTTCGCAATTACTATCTCGCGGTTCCCGATGAGCTTGTTGAAGCAGCGCTGATGGACGGGTCCGGGATTTTCAAGACCTACTGGCAGATCATTTTCCCCATTTCGATCCCCGCATTCATTGTCGGAATCATTTGGGAATTCACGTCAATTTGGAATGACTTCCTCTTTGCCGTGGTGCTCACGGGACCAGATTCCTGGCCAGTCACCGTGGCCTTGAATAACATTGCGGGTTCTCAGATTGTCCAGTGGAACGTTCAGATGGCTGCTGCGGTCTTAGCGTCGCTTCCCACGATCATTGTCTATATCTTCCTTGGTAAGTATTTCTTGCGCGGCATGCTTGCTGGCTCGCTAAAGGGTTAGGTGTGGCGCAGCTCAGTCCCTCTCTCGACATCACAGCAGGTCTCGATTCAGGTACTTCTGCGCGGATTTCCCGCACGGGTGCCGGGCTGCGTAGCCTGCACTGGCGTGGGGTGCCCGTTGTCCCTGATTACCCAGGCGATGACCGACCCCTTCACGCTGGTGCGGTGTTGTTTCCGTGGGCGGGCCGGTTGCCCGATGGCGAGTGGAAAGATCACGATCACACCAGAACACTCGCACTTAATGATGAGCTCACCCATTCAGCTCTTCACGGCCTGGTGTGTGACGAGGAATTCGAGGTGGTGGCTGCGAGCGACTGCTCGCTTACTCTCTCCCATACTCTGAGTCCTACGAGCGGTTATCCCTATTCCTTGCGCTTGGATATCACCTACGACCTCAGTGATGAGGGTTTGAGTGTTACCGACCGCGTGACGAATGAAGGCTCGCAGAAGGCCCCCTTTGGACTTGCTCATCACCCCTACCTATCGGTGGGCAACAGCGCATGGGAGGAGATTCGTCTGGAAGCTGTGGTGAGCCACCGCGTTCCCACGACCCCCCGTTTAGTGCCCCATCGCGTGGAGCCGCTCCCGAGTGGCCTGACTGAGGAAATGCTCAGCATCGCTCCCGAGGGCCTCGATGAGACCTATGCCCTGCCAGTACATCCTGGGGAGCGATCCTGGTTGCGGCTCATCACAGCCGAAACCACCCTGACTCTCTGGCAGGACTCTGGATGGCCTTGGCTCCATATTTATGGCACGGACTCTCTGCCTGGTGCTCTGGGCTTGACCAAGGCTGTCGCCCTCGAGCCTCACACGTCGTTGCCTAATTCGTTGAATTGGCTCGAAACCGTGGTGAGCCTGGAACCGGGAGACTCCTGGCAAGGGTCGTGGGGCATTGCGTTTCGCGAGACAGAAAACACAGGGAGCTAACACCATGCCCATTGCTTTTCATTTTCACACCATGGCCGATGGCCGGGAGCTCATCTATGTCGACGATGCCGACACCACCTTGAGCTCTGAGCGACGTGCTGATGAGCGAACCCTGGAGCCCCGTCCTGAGACCGCGACGATGCGACGAGATGTCCTTACCGGGGAATGGGTATCCATCGTGCCCACTAGACAACACCGGGTCATGCTTCCGGGGGAAGAGGCAAACCCTTTGGTTCCCCAAACACGGGATAACCCCAGCGAGATTCCCGATAACTATGACGTCGTGGTGTTCGAAAATCGCTCTCCCTCGTTTGGTCCTGCCTTAGGCGATATCGACCACGAGAATCTCAAGCTTGGGTTTGGCCAATCGGGACCCGCTCACGGCCGATGCGAAGTGGTGTGTTTTAGTCCCAACCCCACCGGGGCTTTAGCAACCCACAGCGTTTCTCGGGTGCGAACAGTCATTGAGGCCTGGGCGCAACGCACCGAGGCGTTGAGTGCGCTACCCGGTATTGAACAGGTTTTTGTTTTTGAGAACCGGGGTGTGGAGATTGGGGTAACCCTGCACCATCCTCACGGACAAATTTACGCCTACCCTTTTGTCACCCCGCGAACCCAACGTCTCCTAGATTCGATTTCTAGGATGGGCCCCTCTTTCTTTGCTGATCTTGTGGAATTTGAGCAGAGCTCCCAGCGCGTTGTCGCGCAGGGCGAGCATTTTGTCGCTTACGTACCTTTTGCTGCGCGCTGGCCTCTAGAAGTTCACTTGGTGCCCCGACGC
>Ga0209137_1004539_pt1 | contig 10993 bp, 13 predicted proteins | sample SaaInl5LU_22_DNA_FD_184642 | JGI IMG/M metagenome (GOLD analysis project Ga0209137, IMG submission 184642) | Marine microbial communities from expanding oxygen minimum zones in the Saanich Inlet - ESP_105LU_22_DNA (SPAdes) (version 2) | ecosystem: Environmental > Aquatic > Marine > Intertidal...
ACTGTATACTTGCACAGTAGTTCGCTTTAGATTAAAACTAGAGACACTGTACAAATCCACAGGTATTGATCATGTTAACGCTGCTGAGCATCCGCAACTACGCCATCGTCTCCAGCCTCGATCTTGAACTGAAAAACGGTATGACCGTGGTTAGCGGTGAAACCGGTGCAGGCAAATCGATCATGCTTGACGCGCTTGGACTGGCGCTAGGCAAACGCGCTGAGAGTGATGCGGTTCGAGCGGGGGCGAAGCGCGCCGAAATCAGCGCAGTCTTCGATATACGAGAGCTAGCGGAAGCGCAGCAGTGGCTCGCAGCGAATGAACTCGAGGCCGAGGATGAGAGTGAGTGCCTACTCCGCCGCACCCTGACAGAGGATGGTCGCAGCCGTGCCTATATCAACGGTCATCCTTGCCCACTCGCACGAGTACGTGAACTGGGTGAATTACTTGTCGATATTCATGGCCAGCATGAGCACCAGCGTCTGCTCAAGCGCGACTACCATCGGCAGTTATTGGATGCCTTCGCTCAGTGTGAGAGTCAAGCAGCCGAAGTGCGTTCGCTCTATTCAACCTGGCAGAGCAAATCTGCGGAGCTCAATCGCCTACAGTCGCTTAGCGAAGAGGCCAGTGCACAATTACAGCTGCTGAGCTACCAAACCGACGAGCTCAATCAACTCAACCCTGAAGCAGGTGAACTAGCGCTACTCGAACAGGAGCAGAAAGAGCTGGCCAATGCCGGCGCGATTTTACAGCGCGGACAGCAGGTGAGTCAGTTGCTTGGCGAGGGGGATAACGATCATGCAAGCTCACTGCTGAACCATGCGCTGCAGTTGCTCGGACAAATGGAGGGCAACTCACCCGCCATTCGCCAAACGGAAGAGATGCTTAACTCAGCACTGATTCAGGTTGAAGAGGCGCAACGTGAGATGGAGCATTATCTGCAAGGGGTAGATCTGAATCCCGAGCGCCTCAACGAAGTCGAAGAGCGACTTTCAGCCCTCTACGATCTCGCTCGTAAGCACCGCGTAGCACCCGAGCGGTTACCTGAGCTTATGCAGGACCTGAACGACCAGCTAGCCAAACTGAGTCATGTCGATGAGGATCTGGAGCACGTGGAGGCCGAGGTTGAGTCTGCGCGAGAAGCACTGTTAGTCAGTGCTCGCAAACTCAGTAAAGCACGTGAGAAGTCAGCCGTTTCGCTGAGTCGCGAAGTGAATAAGCAACTCGAGATGCTGGGCATGAATTCGGCTCGCTTTACCGCACAGCTCAGCCCAATTGATGCCAAGCACATCAGCGCACAGGGTCTCGAGGAGGTCGAATTCCTCATGAGTACCAACTCGGGCCAGGGCGCTAAGCCTCTTGGGCGCATCGCTTCGGGCGGTGAGCTGTCACGAGTAAGTCTGGCCATTCAGGTGGTGACGGCTCAGGTCACCGAAACACCGACACTGATATTTGATGAGGTCGATGTGGGAATAGGCGGAGGCATCGCTGAAGTCGTAGGTCGCCTGCTGCGCCAATTAGGTCAGCGTGCACAGGTGCTCTGTGTCACCCATCAGCCTCAGGTTGCCTCTCAGGGGAACCAGCATCTATTTGTCAGCAAAAGCGCAGACGGCGGCAATACAGAGACGCGCATCGCACAACTTACCGAGAATCAGCGTGTCAACGAAGTCGCCCGCATGCTAGGTGGCATTGAGATAACAGAGAAGACGCTGGAGCACGCTCAAGAGATGCTGACCAGCGCGGATTAGCCGAGAGGCAATGGTTTTAAGCCTCGTCGCACCCATTTGCGCAGTGGCCGTAGAGGTAGAGTGTACGGTCACTGATAACGATACCCATCTCGTCAGCAATTTCAGCAAGACGTGCGCTCAACTGCTCGTCGTTGAATTCACGGACACGTCCACATTTAACACAAACTACGTGATCATGTTGCTCGTCGCGCGACAGTTCAAATACCGAATGCCCACCTTCAAAATGGTGACGCATTACCAGACCTGCAGCTTCAAATTGAGTCAGTACCCGATACACAGTCGCTAGGCCGACATCTTCACCCTGCTCCATCAGCAGCTTGTAGATATCCTCAGCCGAAAAGTGATCACCTTCGCCGCCCGCTTCGAGGATTTGATAGATCTTAACTCGCGGCAGCGTCACCTTGAGGCCAGCTTTGCGAAGTTCCTGATTTTCGAGCGGCATAGATTGGTCCTGTCTCTCGGGGTACGTTGTCAGGTCGGGAATCTGTGGCACAGGTTCCCAACTCAATGTTAGACTGAATTATCAATTGTAACGGACAAAAGTGGAAGCTTTTAACCCATGCGCAAGCAACTTCTCGTCGCTCTGACTCTGATTGGCCTTTCTGGCTGTACTGCTTTTCCTGGTGTTTATAAAATGGATGTTGCACAAGGCAACGAAGTGACCCAAGAGATGGTTGATCAACTTCGTCCTGGTATGACGCAGTCTCAGGTACGCTATGTGATGGGCACACCACTGCTGACAGATACTTTCAATCAGAGCCGCTGGGACTACATCTACCAGATGGTTGAAGAGGACGAGCGTACTGATAAACGCCGTGTGACCCTCTTCTTCGAAAACAATCGACTTGTTCGACTTGAAGGCGATCTGCGACCCATCGTTCAGTAATTTCGACTAGTGCTCAGCGAAACAGAGAATTAGTCAACATGCTCTATTCAACAGAACCCGTTTCGTAAGAATTCTAAGCAGCGCCCTCGCCCTGCTCCTTCTTCTGTTTTGCCTTTGCAGCTCGAGCAGCCCGCGCATCCTTCGGGTCGATAATCAACGGGCGATAGATCTCGATCCGATCGCCAGAGTTAAGCACCTGAGTCTTGGGGTCTTTAATCGCCTTACCGAAAATACCCATTGGATCCTTGTTGATATCGATTTGTGGAAAGAGTTCAGCGATTCGCGAGCGTGCAACCGCCTCAAATGCAGTAGATCCTTCTTCAACCTGTAAGGCGATAATCTTCTGCTCAGTGGGCAGGGCATAAGCTACTTCAACAGTGATCATAGATACCTCAGGTGTAGATCTGGTCGGACCGGTTTACAAAGGCCTCCACCAATGTTATGGCGACCTGATTAAAGACTTTAGACATCGCAAGGCTGGTTAATTTACCGGCAAACTCAAAACTCAAGTTGAGCTCGACCTTGGACGCTTCGTCACTCAGGGGTGTGAAGGTCCACTCGCCTTCGAGTGACTTAAATGGGCCCTCGACTAGCTTAATCCGCATGCGCGTGGGACGCTCGAGTTCGTTACGCGTAGTGAAGCTGTAGGTGAGACCGCCCTTTGATAGATGTAAAGTGCCCTCAATGTGGTCCTCACCCTCACTTATCAACTCTGTTTTGCTGCACCAGGGCAGAAACTCAGGGTAGCGACGCACATCATTAACGAGATCAAACATTTCGTCTGCAGTATGCAACACCAGCGCAGTGCGGTTAATGACAGTCATTAATTTCTCAACAATAAGCTCTTTATCTAACCCTATTTTCTCGTTTCTAATCTTTTGAAACAAGGGCGCTTTTCCAATCGGTAATCAGACTCTTGGTTTGTGCTTTCAAAGCATTGGGGCGCTCTATATAATCCGCGGCTATGGCAAAAAAGAAAAAGTCTCCCGGCGGCAATACGATCTGCCAAAACAAACGCGCTCGGTTTGAGTACACCATCGAAAACAAGTTCGAAGCTGGACTTGTGCTCACAGGATGGGAAGTCAAAAGTCTGCGTGACGGCCGCGCTCAGCTTGTTGAATCCTACGTGGACTTCAAGAACGGTGAAGCCTGGTTGCTAGGAGCACACATCACACCGCTCAAAACAGCTTGCACTCATGTAGTTGCTGACCCCCTGCGTCCACGCAAGTTACTGATGCACCGAACCGAACTCCTCCGTTTGGAGAATGCTGTTGCGGCCAAAGGCCAGACTTGTGTTGCGTTGGCGCTTTACTGGAAGCAAGGCAAGATCAAATGTGAGATCGGTCTGGCGAAGGGTAAGAAGCTACATGACAAGCGCGCAACTGAGAAAGAGCGCGACTGGAACCGCGAAAAAGCCCGAGCTCTGAGTAAGAACCAGTAAGAGACCTGGTAATAGCGCTGTTGTTACACACGATACTCAAGGTATAATTCGGGTACCGGGGGTGACTTGGATTCGACGCTGGTTACGAACCCTTAGGTGCATGTCGAGAATGTGATGATTCTCGTAAATCCCTCATCACACAGTTATAGTTGCAAACGACGATAACTACGCTCTAGCAGCTTAAGTCTGCTAGCGCTGCCCTCTCAGGTGTCTGTAACTAAGAGTTTCGGCAGTGTCATATGAGACAGAATCGCCCCGCGCCTTCGCCTTAAGTCAACGGGTTAAAACTAAAAAGGCTCGCCCATAGCTCCCTGGCTCTCGGGACGCGACGGGTTAATTAAATAGAGAAGCCTAAACATGTAGATCTTGAGGCAGAGGATTGGCGGACGCGGGTTCGAAACCCGCCACCTCCACCAATACACTAAGGTCAACCGTTATCGGTTGGCCTTTTTTATTACCTATCTCTTTGTATTATTTGGGGTTAATGAGGGTTTTTGCTGACTTCCCTATAAGTTTGAAAATCGACATATCGGGCTATTTTCTCTCTGATGGCCCTATATTCTCTGTCTCTCTCCGTTTTTTGAAACAGCGAAGTCAACGAACATCGGATTTCCAGTCCCGAGCAAACATCGGTTAGCCAGCGAACTAATCGACGAGTTTTATTTTTAAACTTCAAGGCAATCGTTTTTAACAACTCTTAAAAGGCCACTCTAAATGCCACAATCCAAGCCTCGCCCTGGCAATGTTTGGATTGAGGGATGACCGCCTGGAACTTCAAAAATAGGTAACGTCCCGAGCCTGCCAGGTTCATTTAGTATTCAAACCGCTGACGCTGCTCGCTCCACAACACCGCAGTATCAACAGCCAAATCAAACAGCGTCACGTGATCCGGCACTTCATCATCCAGAATAGCTTCGACGATCTCCGGTGCCAATGTGGTCAGGTTAATCATGCGACTGACATAACTACTGTCAATCCCCTCTCGCTTGGCAATTTCCTTGAGACTGCTGACTTTTCCTGACTCAAACAACCTGAGCCACCGATGCCCACGTATTAAGGCCAACTGCAGTACCGTGAACTTTTTCTCCCAGGGTCGTCCAATTACTTCGCCTGTAGGTTTCCTCAGAACTTTGCGACCTTCACGACGGGTTATCTTGATAGGAACACGAATGCTCATAACACCATCGGATGACTCATAAGTTTCTCGTTGGCCGTTGGATTTGATTTCGATCTCATTCATACGCTAGCCCCCGCTCTGTCTGTCTGTGTTGCTGTGAGTAGTTCTCTGGCTACAGATTCCAAGCCGTTTAGTCTGAGCCGGACCTCTATATCCTCGGGTGAGACCACCACCTTCTCGATCAGAAGTTTGGTGATCCGCTCCTGCTCGGCCGGGAAGAGAAAATCCCAAATATCATCGAGTTTGTGCAACACGATGGTGACTTTCGCTTCATCAAGCTCATTATCAATTGATACCGCTGCAGGGAGTATCTTTTCGATCATCTGTTGTGATCGCAGTATTTCACGCAGTTGCGTCTGCACGGTTGCCTCTAGCTGCGCAGCTGGATATCGCGCTAACCCTGACGCGCCTGCATATTCCTTAGCGTCGCGCTGAGGAATGTAATAGCGATAGCGCTTGCCGTTTTTCTTTTTCGTCGTCCAGGGCGTGAGTGTTCTACCATCGTTACCAAACACAATCCCTTTGAGCAGGAATGGCACTTTGGCTCGAGTACGATTCGCTCGCACTTTTCCGTTGGTTGCCAAAATCGAGTGGACTGAATCCCACTCCTCCTGAGTGATGATTGGCGTGTGCCGTCCGTCATACCAGTTATCTTTGTGATGAATTTTACCGATGTACGTCTTATTATGGAGGTACTTGTAGATCATGCCCTTATCGATGGTCTTCCCAGGGCGATAGTTTCCTTCCTGTGTCGTCCACGACTTGCTTGTTGCGCCTTCAAGCTGAAGCTCCCGGACCAGCAGTGTCGCAGATCCGAGTTCTACGAATCGGGTAAATATTCGTTGTATCAACTTCGCTTCTTTCGGGTTGGGGATTAAATGGCGGTCTTTAACGTCATAGCCCAGTGGCGGAATACCTCCCATCCACATGCCCTTCTTCTTGCTGGCGGCGATTTTGTCGCGGATACGCTCACCTGTCACCTCACGTTCGAATTGCGCAAAGGACAGTAAGATATTTAACGTTAAGCGCCCCATTGATGAGGTGGTGTTGAACTGTTGCGTTACGGATACAAAGGAGACCTGGTGGCGATCAAACACTTCCACCATCTGCGAGAAGTCGGCGAGGCTACGGGTCAACCTGTCAATCTTGTAGACCACTACAATATCGATCTTGCCCGCCTCAATGTCTCTCAGTAACCGCTGCAATGCTGGACGCTCCATTGAGCCGCCGGAGTATGCCGGATCGTCATAGTCATCAGCCACAGGTATCCAGCCTTCGTGACGTTGGCTATTGATGTAATTATGCCCCGCATCAGTCTGGGCATGGATGGAGTTGTACTCCTGATCCAGACCTTCTTCAGTAGACTTTCGCGTATACACGGCGCAGCGTTTTCTCTGTCGAGTCGATTCGCTCATTTAGCACCTCCTTTTTTGCTTGGTTTAGATGCTGAGCGCAGGCCAAAGAACACAGGGCCCGACCACCGAGTACCGGTGATGAGTCGAGCTATTTCAGAAAGGCTGTTGTACAAAGTGCCTTTGTAATCAAACGCCCCATCTAAGGTAACAGTGACCTCATGCCGCTCCTCCTGATACTCACGAATAAGCACCGTACCCGGCTCAGGCACAATCTTTCCGGCCGCACGTGGATTGCCGGTATCCTTTAGCAACTGCTCGATTCGTTTTTGGTTCCTCTCTAAAAGTCCGGAGTTCTGTTGCCTGTAAACATTCTCCTGCAACTTGTAGGCGAGACGACGTTCTAGATAGGGCCTGCGGTTGGTGGGCGGTTCCGCTTGATAGACATCGAGCCAGAAGGACTTGAGATCTTCGAAGGACATCTCCTTAAGGCCAACAATCTGTTCTATCACTGATGAAGGTATAGCGACGGGTTGTTGTTTTCTGTTCATATCGACTCCTTAGGGTTTTGTAGGGTGTCGTTTGTATGAACGCTCTTCTCCTGGCAGAAGCCAAGCTGAACTTCGCTATACTCGGATAGTTTCTGCGGACTTCCGCATCCACTTTCTCGCAGACGAATCAAGCCATTCGCCAGCAGTTGCGCGACCTCGTCGAGACGCTGACTCGCGTCCATCTTATCGGGTGGAATCTGTTTGATTTGATACATTGGTAGGCACTCCTGAATAACTAACGACTGTTGACGATAATTTTCAGGGTGGAGGGTCTATCTGACCATCACGGAGTTTTGAGCGGATTTAAGCTCGTGCGGGTTAATGCAAAAAGTGATCAAATTATTTGGCTGTTTGCATTCTGAGGTTGGAATACTGAACTGCTAGGAACTGGTCAGCAGCATTGCTAAGTGAATTGCAGCCCATACGGGTTCTGGCCCAGCAACGACCATTAGGGGATGCCTGATAAACATACACTGACAATTAAGACTTTTTCAGCAGCGACTTGGTTGTAGCAAAGGGAGAAAAGGGGGACCGGTAGAGGGCTTTCAGGCCCAGAACGTACTGGAAACTATTGGTTAAGTGTACTTTTCGTACCTCAGTTCCATGAGTTCATCCATCACATCGAAAACATCAACAACTCGGCTGTGCGTTTTTAAATTTTCATTAGAAAACTCAATGAGCTTGGCGAGCGCATCAAAAACTCTGTCCAACCACGAATCGCTGCCTATCGTATCGTAGTAGTATTCTTCTCTGTTCCCACGAAAGTCCCAAGTATCCAAACGATATCGCAGCCCAACTGGTAGGCCGTCTAGCTTAAGGAGATCAGCTTCGTACTCTTCAACGATGCTTTCTGGGAGATTAGCCCGGACTTTCCGTAGCATTTTTCCGATATCGTGTTCGTATTTTTGAATCCAGTTCAGAAGGGTTTTTCCTTTTCTATCGGAATTCTGAAAATAACAGATCAGCGATTTCAGAATCGATTCTATGCCCATTCTTAAGTCAATAAAGCATTTGGCTCGCATCGAGCGCGGCGTATAAAAAAGCGGTCCATCGTTCACCATACAATGCTTATATCGAATATAAAAATCCCGAGCATCCTGGAAGAAATGGTTGGAAACCTCGAGATATTGCGGACTTGTAAACTCTTCAGTCATACTTCCTCACACTAAACACAGTGCTCTACGGCAAGTTTGGAGCGCAGCAGAAATTTTGTCCGATAGCAGCGCTTTGTTAGATCCTTTTTTACCGGGCTTGGGAGAATTTTTTAAATTACAGTTATCTTTTCACATGCAGAATACAATCGCTTTGCGTAAGCAAAACCTCTTAATTTCACCCAGTTTTCCGTCACAAGAAAAAACCACACCCAAAGCATCGAAAGATGGATAGCTATAAGACCCACGTGGGGAAATGAAATTTCCTGAATGACAAGCTTCGGCGACATACTCCCTAGAATTGGTGCATCAAGATAGGTGACAATCAAGCTACCCAGTAGGGAAGATACAGTTATCAAAATGCCAAATAATTTAAATGCTCTAATGTTTCTAGCGAACCCATATGCAATACTCTCTTTGAAGACTAACGGGTATATAGTCGTATTCCGAGTATGCTCTCTGAGGTAGTTTGACGCAGACCTATATAGCTCATCGGATCTTTCTGGGTTCGCTTGCTCATATTCGGGTGTAGTGGGGCTGAAGTTTGATATAAGTACCGCTAGCCGGTCCATGTAACGTGATTTGGTTACACTGTCGATCGTATTGTCGGCGTGTCTTAAAATAATAGTGGTGGGCGCTCCACCCCACTTTTTAAATAGCTTGTCCTGAAGAGCATTACCTTTTGCAGACATCTGATTGGCCGCAAAATTTATCACCCCGAAAGCTACAAGGAATGTTACCGTAGATCCTGTCCAAGTTCGTGAAGGTTCAAAGAGGACAAGCAAAGAAATAAATATTGGGAAAACTAGAAATAACGCCGGTTTTACCCTGGCGTTGAAGCTATATTCATCGAAGTATTTTGAAAATTCACTCATCTTCACAGTAACCAATTCTTATAGAGTGTATTCAGTTTCAACAGTAAGGCTACCAAAGTAATTGGGGTAGCTTGTGCATCCTTCATCATCAAGAAAGTCTTTCGAGTAATCGCTTTCTGATGAATAGAAATGGACCTTATTGCCGACACACTCCATCGTTATATGACCCGCTCTATTCTGGGTAAGTATTTCATATCCGGTATAGTAATTGAGGTGACGGGACGGAGCCTCGCCAATAACGATAACCTGAGGATCGAGCTTTTCGAGCCAAGAATTAGGTATTTTCCCTGAATTCCTGCCGTGGTGTGCAGCAAAAACGACGGTCGTCTTTTCCAGTTCAATTTCATCTACAATATCTTCCATGAATTGAGTTTCAAGATCACCAAGCCACAGGAAACTTGCCCCTCCGGAAAAGCTATATCTAATTACTGCAGATGTGTTGTTATAGCTTTCGCCAGCATCACAAGCACTAAGAGCTTCTTTGAAGTGTTCATTATCAGTATCTGGCCATAATATATTGATACCAGCACTTCCTCTTTCATCATCACCGATGTTCATCCATTTTCTTGAGCATCCCTTATAGATGTAAAAAGCCTTATCGCTATCTCTTAACTTACAGTACCTTTTGAAAGACTCTGTGTCCTTACCTTTTATAGCCTGGTTCTTTACTACATAGAAATTGTATATTGGCATTGAATCGTCAAGCCAGTGAATGCCTCCAAAGTGATCTTCATCTGGATGGGTGCATATAAATCGTGTGATGCCCTTGTCTTTTCTCTCGTCTTTAAGCTCTTGGATTATTCCATCCCGGTTTTCCTCGGAAAGATCACAGTCGATAATGGTAAAGTTATCGCCTCCATGTCGAATGTAGAACATATCGCCTGCTCCAACAGCGTAGCTCTTTATGATTGGCATGAAACACTCCTTAATATTATTGGTCTATCCGATAGGGTGTTGAATGATTGCATTGATCTAACATTTTAATCATGAACATGCATGTTTTTGCTCAAGCAATTATCCGTCAAATAGCCACTAACCGATTGTATATATTGGGTAAATCATTACTCATAACTATTTTCCTTCGTTATAAATGAGCAAGCGCATTTGGGAAGGTGTTTGTTCGTAATTTCCCACAACACAATATTTTAAGTCCATGATAGTGTATCATTTGAAGCGCTGACTCCAGACCAAAATGTGCACGCTCCCGCATCGATTCGTGCATGGGCACTCGACACATCAAAATATACTGCATATGGAATGTGCGCACACCAGTCTCTTTATCCTAACGAGCTTTTCACAAAGCAGCGTCACTAAGTGAAAGACCTAAAAATTAGACTCCAGCCAGTGAATACAAATAGCCGATTTTTTTGATTAGGTACTGGTGACTTAACCCGTTCAGATGAAATGATTGGCAGTATCTTCGAGTAACTCATCCTCACGATCATCATCGTATCCACCACCAAGATCGGGCAGTAACAGTAAGGTGAGTGTGTAATCGTATTGCTCGGTCGCCACCATGGTTTCGATCAGTTCAAGCTCAGGATGCTCATTCTCAAACCAGTGCTGCGCAGGAACGGTTTGTTTCGAACCATAGGCCGGAGAGTCCTCTCGCACGGCCAACGCAGACTCAGGCAACTCGATAGTATTTTTGCGAGTCGCGAACACTGCACCGGAATTATATGCGGCCTGATTAGAGGATGCCCACAACATAAAGCCATCGCGGCTAGCGACAAGAACCGCCCGCTTCGGTGCAACGTTGATCCAACGAAGCGCCGCTGCCGTCAACGATACACCGTAGCGCTCAGCGAGATG
>Ga0209137_1004542_pt1 | contig 10983 bp, 7 predicted proteins | sample SaaInl5LU_22_DNA_FD_184642 | JGI IMG/M metagenome (GOLD analysis project Ga0209137, IMG submission 184642) | Marine microbial communities from expanding oxygen minimum zones in the Saanich Inlet - ESP_105LU_22_DNA (SPAdes) (version 2) | ecosystem: Environmental > Aquatic > Marine > Intertidal...
GTTCAATCTGCCTCACCCTGGTCAGGGTGCACTGGCGGATGAAGCACGCGCTGCATTGGGTGCGGGTTCGACAACAGGTGATCAGTACGCTTGGATTCTTGCAAATCGTGCGGATGCGCCCGGTGTAGATGCCGTCAATGGCATCATCACAGGCCAGTCTGGTGATCCTCTCGCGAACTTTGCTGTGATCGTACCTGTCAACCAAGACGAAGATACCGTTGATGGTTGGGAACTGAACATCCAGCACAACTTTGGTGATACGGGCTTTGGCTTTATCGCCAACGCGACCTTGGTTGAGTCGGATACCAGTTACGACAACGAGAGTTTAGACCCACAATTTATCGTGAGTGGCATTAGCGACTCGGCAAACGTCATTGGCTTCTACGAAGACGAAGCGTTCTCAATCCGAGTGGCTTACAACTGGCGTGATAAGTTCATCGCAGGTACAGGTCAGGCCAACGTAGGCGGTATTCCACCGACTTATGTTGACGCTTACTCACAGGTTGATATTGGCGCGAGCTACACCTTTAATGAGAACTTTAAGGTGTTCCTTGATGCGATTAATATCACTGATGAAACCGCTTATGTGTATGGCCGAACCGAGGCGCAGCCTTTGTTTGCAACCCAGAGCGGCGCTCGTTATAACCTCGGCGTTAGATATACTTTCTAATCGCTAAACGAGTATCGGCATCGATGGCTGCCTCATTGTGAGGCAGCCTTTTTTGTATTATTGACCGCTGAATTTTTGCTAGGAGCAGAATCTGTGTCCGCATTATTAAACAGCGTAGTCATCGTTGGTGGTGGCACCGCAGGTTGGTTGACGGCATGCATCATCGCCGCCGAACACGGCCCGTCAGCTAGCGTGAGCTTGGTGGAATCCCCAGATATACCCACCATTGGAGTAGGCGAGGGCACTTGGCCTTCTATGCGCTCAACGCTGCAGAAAATTGGGATTCAAGAGGTCGACTTTCTCGCTGCTTGTGATGCCAGTTTCAAGCAAGGTACCGAATTCAGGAACTGGGTTTACAGCGATCGGTCGCACTGCTATCACCATCCTTTTAGTTTGCCCGCTGAATATGCCAGCTTGAACCTTGCCGAACATTGGCTGCTGAGCGAGGTTGACTCTGATTTCTGCCGTTCAGTCACGCCACAAGGCGACGCTATTTTAGCGGATCGCGCCCCAAAATCCGTTGGCGTCCCCGATTATGCCTTTCAGCTTAACTATGGTTATCACTTTGATGCAGGGAAATTCGCGGCGTTATTGATGCGTCATGCAACCGAGCGTCTTGGTGTTAAGCACATTCTCGCCAATCTGACTGCGGTTCATCTCGACGAGGAGGGTGCTATTGCCTCGGTGGATTTAGACCGCGCTGAGTCAATGACTGGCCAGTTATTTGTAGACTGCACTGGGCAAAAAGGGTTGTTGATTGGTGATGCTTTGGGCGTGCCACTCGACTCACTCGCGCACGTGCTACCGAACGATCGAGCGGTTGTTACGCAAGTTCCCTATTCGATATCAGATAATGAGATCGCCTCGGCGACCCGCTCCACTGCGCAATCGGCAGGCTGGATCTGGGACATCGGGTTACAATCTCGGCGCGGCGTTGGCTACGTTCACAGCTCGGCTTTTATTTCAGAAGATGAAGCGATCGACACGCTACGAGACTATGTGCGTGCCTCTCAGCCGCAGCTGTCCGAACAAGATTTCAAGGTAAGAACCGTGCCGTTTACGCCGGGTAAACGCCGTGTTTTTTGGCAGAAAAATTGTGTCGCCATTGGCTTGTCTGCCGGCTTCATCGAGCCCCTTGAAGCCTCGGCTATTGCGCTGATAGAACAAGCGGCCACGAAAGTCAGCGAGGCTTTGCCGCTCGACCAACAGTCCATGGGGTTGGAAGCGGCCCAGTTTAATCAGCGTATGCACGAGCAGTGGGATCAAATCAGTGAGTTCCTGCAGTTGCACTACGCCTTGAGCCAGCGCAGCGACAGTGAATATTGGCGGCAGGTTCGCTCAGAGCAAGCGCTGCTGCCGTCATTGAAAGACAAGTTGGCGCGCTGGTCACGACACAGCATCTGGCACGCGGATGCGCCAAGATTTGATGAGCTGTTTCCCGCCGCGAGCTACCAATACGTTTTTTATGGCATGCAGGGGCGTGTCAGTCAGCCGTCGCCACATCGGCGCAGTTTTCAGACTACAATTGGCCGTGCCGATGCCGCCATGCATGATGTGAAGGAGCGCAAGCGCAGCTTAGTTGCCAGCTTGCCGAGCAATCGAGAATTGCTGTCTCATTTGTGCCGCACATCCTCGCCTAATAATCAGAGAGTCAGCCCATGAGTAATCCCGTTCTACTGAATAATGTTGATCATCAGAATTTACGCGTTATTACCACACGCTCAGCAGCGTATGGCGATGCAGTGATGTCTTGTTTGACCTTCCCGTTTGAATTTCGAAACGTGCAAGCTTGGTACCCTATTTTGTTTCAAGAGATTGCCGGCGATGTCTTGAGGCCGGTGGCGTTGTTTGGATTTCAAACTGGCGAAAACTTGTTTCTTGATGATCAAGGATGGAACGCCGGCTACGTGCCCGCGATGATTCGGCGCGAGCCTTTTCAAATTGGACTCAAAGCCGCCGACGATCCGTCCCAAGAAGCGCTGAGGATGCTGTCGTTGGATGCTGACCATGCACGGGTGACCGAGGACGAAACCCAAGGTGAAGCACTGTTTCAGCCTTTAGGTGGGCGCACGCCATTTTTAGAGAAAATGACCGATCTCGTCGAAACGGTTTACCAAGGACTTGGTGAGAGCGAGGCTTTTGTGGCCGCTTTACAGGCCCATAATTTGATCGAGCAGGTCAATATGGATATCACCCTCGACGATGGGTCGCATAACCAGCTACTCGGTTTTCATGCAATCGATGAGGACAAGTTTAGAGCGCTCCCTGGCGATGTGCTTGAGCAGTTTAGCCAGCAGGGCTTTTTGATGCCGGCATTTTTGATGATGGCGTCTTTTGGCAGCATGCCGAGATTAGTCTCGCTCAAAAATCGTACGCTGTCCGAACCGGGTAATTCAGTTGCTTGATTTACGTCCAGTAGCGAGCTGCGAGCCTGACACGGCGGGCGGAATACCTGAATGGGTTTATAGCAGCGATGTCCCGGTACTGATTCGTGGTGGTGTGAAACACTGGCCCGCGATACAGCCGGCTTCTCGCGCCGAAATGCAGCGCTACCTGTCCGATTTTTGGACGCCTCGGCCAGTAACGGCCTATGTGGGTGGTGCCGACATCGACGGTCGTTTTTTTTATAACGAAGATTTTTCGGGTTTTAATTTTCGCAGTGGCACAGCGCCCCTAGCGGATATTTTTGATCGTCTTGCGGAGCAGGATGACGCGTCAGACCCGATGGCGATTTATGTGGGGTCGACGCCGGTGGACCAATGGCTACCGGGGTTTCGAGCGCAAAACGACATAAAAATCCCCGCTGACGCACCTTTGATCAGTTTTTGGCTAGGTAATCGCACTCGGGTTTCTGCACATTTCGATTATCCTGATAACGTGGCATGTGTAGTCGCGGGCACGCGGCGATTTACTTTATTTCCGCCGGAGCAGATTAAAAATTTATATGTTGGGCCTATTGATAAAACCCCTTCGGGGCAGTCGATCAGCTTGGTCGATTTCAAATACCCGGATCTCGAGAAATATCCGCGATTCGCTGAAGCGATGGCATCCGGGCTGTCATGTGTCTGTGAGCCCGGTGACGCCTTGTTTATTCCCAGCATGTGGTGGCACCACGTGGAGTCACTCTCGGATTTCAATATGCTGGTGAATTACTGGTGGACACCGCCTGTCGCTGGCCAAGCGTCACCATCGGTGGCGCTGCGCCATGCGATGCTGGCCATTCGTGAATTGCCTGAGCGGCAGCGCGCGGGCTGGAAGGCGCTTTTTGAGCACTATGTCTTCGAGGCAGATGAGCAGGTGTATGCGCATATCCCAAAGCCTGCTAGGGGCTCTTTGGCACCGCTTGATGACACCGCCGCTAGACGTTTACGCGCCGAAATTATTAATCGTTTAAATCAATAACATTACTGAGTTAATCCACCCGAGTCAGGTGAATGAGATGAATCAACAAGTGAAGAAAGTTGTAATTGCCGGTGGTGGTACCGCGGGTTGGATGGCCGCGGCGACACTGGGCAAGATTTTGGGTAAGACACTGGACATCACGCTAGTCGAGTCCGATGAAATAGGTACGGTCGGTGTGGGCGAGGCCACCATTCCGACCATGTTGACCTTGCATCAGATCTTAAATATTAAAGAGCAAGACTTTGTTAAAGCTGTTCAGGGTACCTTCAAGCTGGGTATTTCTTTTGAGAATTGGCGCGACGTGAATGAGGACTACATTCACTCCTTCGGTTTTACAGGCAAAGATCACTGGGCTGCAGGGTTTCAGCATTTTTGGCTGAAAGGCAAGCAGCTGGGGCTGAGCAAGGACTACGGTGAGTACTGCACCGAATGGCTGGCAGCGCAGCAAAACAAGTTTGCGGTATTGCCTAACTTGACCCTGAATTATGCCTACCATTTTGATTCATCGCTGTACGCCAAATTCTTGCGTGCACTGGCCGAAGAGCATGGTGTCACACGGCGCGAGGGTAAAATCAAACGTGTGCATCAGCATCAGACGAACGGTTATATCTCGAGCCTCGAACTTGAAAATGGCGAGTGCCTTGAGGGGGATTTCTTTATCGACTGCACTGGTTTTCGCGGGCTGCTGATTGAGCAAACCCTGAACGCCGGCTATGACGATTGGAGCCACTGGTTGCCTAGTGATCGCGCCGTGGCAGTGCAAACCACCAGCGTTGGGCCACCGATCCCGTACACACGCTCAATCGCCCATGAGGCGGGCTGGCAGTGGCGCATTCCGTTACAGCATCGCACCGGTAACGGCATGGTGTTTGCCAGCAAGTTCTGGTCTGAAGATGAGGCGACTGCAAAGCTGCTCGGCAATATTGAGGGTGAGCGCATTACTGAACCTCGAGTTATTCGCTTCCAGACCGGTACCAGACGTTCGCACTGGAAGAAGAATTGTGTGGCGATTGGGCTTTCAAGTGGTTTTATGGAGCCGTTGGAGTCAACCAGTATTCATTTGATTCAGCGCAGTGTTATTCGACTATTGCAGATGTTTCCCCTGGCGGGTGTTCGCGAGCCCGACGTGGCGGAGTTTAACCAGCAGATGCAGTTCGAAATGGACAATATTCGCGACTTTATTGTGCTCCATTATTACGTCACGAACCGGCGTGATACGGCGTTCTGGCGGCATTGCAGCTCGATGGAAATCCCCGAATCCCTCAAGCACCGAATCGATTTGTTCAAGCAGACGGGGCGTGTATTCAAGGTGCCGACTGAGTTGTTCGGAGAGAACTCGTGGATTCAAGTGATGTTAGGTCAGGGACTGGAGCCCGATGCCTATCATCCTATCGTGAATATGATGAGCGATGCCGAGCTCAAGGACTTCCTCGATGGCATCGAACGCTCGGCCAAGAATATGGTGGGGCAGCTACCTGATCATCAACGTTTTATTTCACATTACTGTGCTGCCAAAGCGATGGACTTACCGATGGCTCGCTCTGCCTAGTTCTGCGGATTTCTGCTTAAGTCACTGCAATCCGCGCGCGGCGTGAAGCGCTTTTGAGTGGTGAGATCGCTCAATAAGCGCTGTTTCGCCTATTCTGGGGCGTTATCGCGTTAACCGCAATATCGGTTCTGTTCATACCGAAAACCCAGCCTAGGATCATGCATCTATCTCTGCCGCCGTGTTATTGGGCTCCCGCAGCAACATAAGCCTGTGATGATGACTTCGGGCTGCGACAATCCGCGGTTTGGTTGACGGATATTTCCGTCCCGCTTGGCCCAAAAAATACCCTGCTTATCGCATCCACTGTGGGATGGCGCGCTCGCTTAGCTTAGTTTTCCATAACCCATAATTACTAGGTTTTGCCCTCGACGTAGTGGCATTCAAACTTTAAGGCAATCTGTACATGAACAACATCACCGCACCTTGGTTTCAGCGTCTCACAGGGCCGCTACATTTATTACGTAAGGCGTCAGTGGGCGCGATTGCGGTCAGCAGCTTTGCGGTCATGATGGGATGCGATGGTCAGACCACTTCAGTGGCCTCGTCTGGCGGTGCAAACATCGATGCGCAAGTGAGCGACTTAATGCGCGGCTTGTCCCTCGAGCAAAAAGTCGCTCAAATGATTCAGGCAGAAATTAAGTATGTGACGCCGGAGGAAATCCGACGCTACGGCTTAGGCAGTGTTTTAAACGGCGGTGGTTCCTGGCCAAATGGCGATAAGCACGCGACCCAGGCCGAATGGCTGGCACTGGCTGATGACTATCACAATGCATCGGTCGACACGTCAGAGGGCAGTGCGGGTATTCCCATTATGTGGGGTACCGACGCGGTTCACGGCCATAACAACGTGATTGGTGCGACACTGTTCCCGCACAACATCGCCTTGGGTGCGGCGCGAGACGCGGATCTGATGCGCGCGATTGCTGCCGCAACAGCGCGCGAAGTGAAAGCGACGGGCATCGACTGGATTTTTGCGCCTACCGTCGCGGTTGCACAAGATATGCGCTGGGGCCGAGCCTATGAAAGCTACAGCGCTGACACAGCGTTGGTTGCCGATTACGCCGACGATGTCGTCGAAGGCATGCAGGGTGAGGGTATTGTTGCCACAGCGAAGCATTTCATTGGCGACGGCGGTACCTTGCAGGGTGAAGATCAGGGCGATACCCGCGCTGATTTGGCCTCGTTGATCGAAACCCACGGGCAGGGTTACGTCACGGCTATTGATGCCAATGTGATGACAGTGATGGCCTCATTTAATAGCTGGAACGGCGACAAGATCCACGGTAATCACGAATTGCTCACCGACGTTCTGCGCGGCCAGTTGGGTTTTGATGGTTTTGTCGTCAGCGATTGGAACGGTATTGGCCAGGTGGCCGGGTGCACGAACGATAGCTGCCCGCAGGCCATTAATGCGGGTGTCGACATGGTTATGGTGCCCGAAGATTGGAAGGCGCTGCTGGCTACCATTGTGGCTCAGGTTAACGAAGGCTTGATTTCAGCCGAGCGCATTGACGAAGCGGTTCGCAGAATTCTGACTATTAAATTCAAATCGGGCATTATGACGCGCGGCCTGCCCTCTGAACGAGCGCAAGGCCTGGAGTCCGTGATTGGCTCCCCAGCGCATCGTGCGATTGCCGCTGACGCGGTGCGCAAATCTTTGGTGATGCTCAAAAACGACAATCAACTACTGCCGCTAGCGGGCAATCAGTCGGTGTTGGTTTTGGGCGATGGCGCCGACAATATTGGCCAGCAGGCCGGTGGCTGGACTATCACGTGGCAGGGCACCGGCAATCAAAATGCCGACTTCCCCGGCGCAACGTCCATACTCGATGGCGTGCGTGCACAAGTTGAAGCCGCTGGTGGTCAAGTATATGAGACGCTGTCTGATGCATCGTTAGCGGCGGCGGATGTGGCCATTGTGGTCTTTGGCGAAACGCCCTACGCCGAGGGCCAGGGAGACATTCCAACGCTGGAGTGGCAACGTGGCGATAAGCGTGACCTGGCGTTATTGAAAACCCTGCAACAACAAGATATCCCCACCGTGGCCGTATTTTTAACAGGCCGCCCAATGTGGGTAAATCCAGAGATCAACGCGGCTGACGCTTTTGTAGTGGCCTGGCTGCCCGGTTCAGAGGGCGCTGCGGTTGCTGAGGTGTTATTTAAGGACACTGACGGTAGCATCCGTTATGACATGCATGGGCGCCTGCCGTTTACCTGGCCCGCTAAAGACCTCAATCCGGTTGAGTTTGGCGCGCCGGTGGATGCAACGGTATTCCCTATGGGCTATGGCTTGAACTATGCCGATGAAGCAAGCCCTATGTTGATGCTCGACGAAACCGCGGTGAGTAAGGTTGAGAAGCTCGAAAAGCCTATTTTTACCGGTGCGACACGTCCACCGTGGGTGTTGTATCTTGGCGATAGTGCCGACTGGCGTCAGCCTGTAACAGGTAACAACATGGTGTCGCAGCAGGGTGGCTTGAGCCTCAGTGCGATTGACAATGCGGTGCAGGAAGATGCGCGGCGTTTAATTTGGTCCGGTGAGTCCGGTCAACCCAGTCAGTTTTATTGGCAGTCGCCGCTACCGGTTGATCTCACCGCCTTGCGCGATGTCAACGCGATGGTGTCAATGACCTATCGGCTCAATCAGTCGCCTAGCGAAGATGTCTTGTTGCGCATGGATTGTCGTTGGCCTTGTTCGGGCGCTATCGAAATCGGCGAGCATTTAGGGGTCAGTTCGGGTGATGAGTGGCAAGTGCTGTCAATCCCGCTGGTCTGTTTCGAACACGCTGGCACAGCATTGCCGACAGTCGATACGCCGTTCTTGCTATCGACCAGTGGGCAAATGAATATCGATATTGCGCGGGTGACAATTGCCCAGTCTGACGCTGCTATGGCTGCAGCGGAGAGCGGACAGCAGTGCTTGCAGTGGTTAAAGAAGTAACAATAATCGCTAGCAGTAACCCATAATAAAAAGAGGAATTTAGCGTGCTTTCGACCTTAGATATGGCGATTGTCGCCGTGTATGCGCTGTCGTTATTCGCCTTGGCGCAATGGGTGTCTCGCGAATCTGTTGGCCATGACAAGGATGCGTCAGATTACTTCTTGGCTGGGCGTAGCTTGCCCTGGTGGGCCATCGGCGCATCGCTAATCGCGGCCAATATTTCAGCGGAACAAATTATTGGCATGTCCGGCTCAGGCTATGCGATTGGTCTTGCCATTGCTTCTTATGAGTGGATGGCGGCCATCACGCTGATTATTGTCGGTAAATATTTACTGCCAGTATTTTTAAAAACCGGCATCTACACCATGCCGCAGTTTCTTGAGCAGCGCTATGACCATCGCGTGCGCATGGTCATGGCGTTCTTTTGGTTGGCGGTTTATGTCTTCGTTAACCTGACGTCTATTCTATGGCTTGGTGCTATGGCGATTGATACTGTCGCCGGCGTGGGACTCAATACCGGCCTGGTAGCGCTGGGTATGTTTGCGGTCAGTTATTCCCTCTACGGTGGCCTGAAGGCTGTTGCGCTCACCGATATCGTTCAGGTGGTGTTACTGGTGCTCGGCGGCTTAATGATTGTCGCGGTGATCCTCGATGAAGTCAGTGGCGGCGCCGGCGTAGTGGCTGGCTTTTCGCTGCTCATGGAACGCGCGCCCGAAAAGTTCGACATGATCCTCTCAAGCGACAATCCCCATTACGCCAGCCTGCCGGGTATCTCGGTACTCATTGGCGGTATGTGGGTGATGAACCTGTCCTACTGGGGCTTCAATCAATACATTATCCAGCGGGCGCTGGCCGCCAAAAGTCTCGACGAGGCGCAGAAGGGTATTGCTTTTGCGGCGTTTCTAAAACTGCTAATGCCGCTGATTGTGGTGCTGCCTGGTATTGCGATTTTCGTCCTGGATCCGGGCTTGGGCACGCCTGATGAAGCTTATCCTCGCGCGATGACGCTCTTGCCAACGGGCATTAAAGGCTTGGTGTTTGCCGCACTGCTGGCCGCTATTGTGTCTTCGCTGGCGTCGATGTGTAACAGCATTTCAACGATCTTCACCGTCGATATCTTGCCGGCCTTCGCCGGTGAAAAAGTGGCGGAGGAGCGCCGGGTAATGGTCGGTCGCCTTGCGGTTGGTGTTGCAATGGCGACAGCCATGGTGACCGCTCAGCCATTATTGGGTCAGTTCGATCAGGCGTTTCAGTACATCCAGGAATTCACCGGCTTCTTCACCCCAGGCATTGTGGTTATTTTCTTGTTGGGTATTTTTTACAAGCACACTACCTCACTTGCGGCGCTGGTCGCCGCGCTGGGCTCGGCCTTATTTTCTATCGCACTCAAAATTTGGTGGCCGGAGTTGCCGTTTATCGATCGCGTTGGGCTGGTCTTCCTCATGTGCGGCGCGCTGGCCATTTTGTTGTCTCACGCCCATCCAGGTGACGACATAGATCCGATTGACTTGGATGATGTTTCGTTCGCAACGAGCCGTGGCTTCAATATCAGTGCCTTACTCGTAACGATTATTTTGGTGGGTTTATATGCGACTTGGTGGTAACACAATGGTTCGTGGTTTTGCGTTTGCCGCGTTATTGGTACTTGCGGATGTGCAGGCGGCAACACAGTGTACTCAGCCTGTTTGGCAAGATGAATTCGACACCGAGCTCGATACAGCGCGCTGGTCGTTTGTTGAGGGCGATGGCTGTGAGCAAGGATTGTGTGGTTGGGGGAATAACGAGCAGCAGCGCTACGATCGGGAAACCGTCAGTGTGGCCGACGGTAAACTCGCGATTCGAGTTGAGACCGCTGACACCGGTTCTGCTAAGTACCGCTCTGGAAAAATTGTCACCTCGGGGCATTTTGCCCAGCGTTTTGGGCGTTTTGAAGCGCGGATTAAATTACCGGTAGGCCGCGGTTTGTGGCCCGCATTTTGGCTGCTCCCTGAATCGCCTGAACAGCCTTGGCCCTTAGAAGGCGAGATCGACATTCTCGAATGGGTCGGCAACGACCCTCATCGTATTATTGGCGCGGCGCATTTTGGCGACGTTTGGCCTGGCAACGTGCATTACAGCGAAACCCTACTGACGCCGTTCAGTTGGTCAGACGAATACCACACCTTTGCGGTGGAGTGGCGTGCGGGTGAAGTCGCCTGGTTTGTCGATGGTCGTCGACACGGCACCATGCAGCCCGAGCATGTTGCGCCCCATCCATGGCTGTTCGATAAAAAGCCTTTTTATATCGTGTTGAATGTGGCGGTGGGCGGCACCCTGGGTGGCGACGTTGTCAGCGAAGACCTACCTGCCGAGATGCTCGTCGATTGGGTTCGGGTGTTTGATTTAGATTGCGACGAATCGCGCTAACAGTATCTTGTTCTG
>Ga0209137_1004548_pt1 | contig 10976 bp, 9 predicted proteins | sample SaaInl5LU_22_DNA_FD_184642 | JGI IMG/M metagenome (GOLD analysis project Ga0209137, IMG submission 184642) | Marine microbial communities from expanding oxygen minimum zones in the Saanich Inlet - ESP_105LU_22_DNA (SPAdes) (version 2) | ecosystem: Environmental > Aquatic > Marine > Intertidal...
TAAATGCCTCGAGTGCCTCACGGGTTTGCGCAATCCACTCAGACTCTGTTGCAATCTCAATGTCACCGGCATGCATACACAACATGTTCCAACCATGACCCAGCCATTCGTAGCCGGTCGCTGCCAGCCGCTCCATAAGCCTCGGATAACGCAGTGCCAAGGCACCTGAAATCGCAACCGAGGGTGTCGCCTGATACTGCTGCATTAATGTCAATATTCTGAAAATACCGACTCGATTACCATAATCGCGCAGGGTGTAATGTCGCAGGTCCGGGTAGGGCATGGTCAGCGCCCCTGGTGGCGCGACCACGGGCTTTTCTCCCGAGAGTGGAAAATGCTGAACGGATAAATTAATCCATAGCGCCAACGGTTTATCGTCCGGCCAGACAATGGGGGCCCGGTCTTGCAGCATGGACCACCGATAACGATCGTGGTCCATGCCATAGTGACGCCGTGGGTAAGACAATAACTCGTCGCTCATGCTGATGGCACCACCGCATTGCCCTCTAATTGGTGTCGACCACGGGCGATTGTATATTCGGCAATCTCTCGACCAGTGGTGACCCAAACATCACTATGACCGGTGATGTATTCGAGTGCCTCCTCAAAGGCGCGCAAACGGTGAGGGCAGCTCACCTGATAATTGTGTGTGGGGATGCACATCACCGTGCCACTGTCAGCACCCTCAGCATACAACTGATCAAATGCCAGACGGATGCTCTCACCGTAACGGCGCGGCTCCCTCTTTTGCACCACGTAAGCAATGGTGTCATTGAGTTCTAAAGAATAGGGAATGGAGACAAACGGTTTATCAGATCGCGTATTCACCCATGTCGGCTGATCATCATGGAATAGATCACAGGTATACAAGCCGCCCGCCTCAGCAAAGAGATCAATCGTGTGATTTGAATGAGACAAAGCTGGCGCCAGATAACCTGCTGGGCGCTGACCCACGGCGCGCTCAATCGTGTCCATGGCGTCTTCAATCATCTCGCGCTCTTGGTCCTCTGTCAGACCATAGGTATAGCGCGTGTTGTAAATCCCATGACTGAAAAATTCCCAGTTTCGCTCGGCGCACAAGGCAATAATTTCAGGATGATGCTCGCACAAAGCGGCTGATAGGCTAATAGACCCGCGCACGCCATATTTGTCGAGCAAGGCCATTTGCCGCTGATGGCCGACGCGATTACCGTAATCTCGAATACTGTAACCCGGCACAGGCGGATAAGGGTGAGGCCATGCCTGACGGTGAGGATTGATCGGGGGATCGAGCTCGTAAAACTCAATATTAGGCGCCACCCAAAACGCCAAACGCGCACCATTTGGCCACACGATTTTAGGCCGCTCATCGTAAGGGCTGTAATCGTATAGGGAGAGCTCCGGGAATTGCACTATCTCGGTCACGAGCGCTCCTGCTGCGACAACCAATCTAGCACCTCACCCACTCCAATCACGTCAGCATACTTAATCGCCAGATCCGTTAAGTTAGCAAAGTGGTAACTCTCGTGCTTATCTGCGACACACTCCTCAGGCACTATGGTGCGATATCCTCGAGACAAAGAATCCACAGCCGTCGCCCGAATGCAGCCACTGGTCGAACCGCCCGTCATAACGACTGTATCGACTTGATGCCAGACACATAAGGACTGCAACGCCGTCTCAAAAAAAGCGGAGGGCATTTTCTTGCAGTAGATCACATCACGCTCAGGATCAATCTGAAGCCGATCATCAAACTCGGCGCGCTCCGAACCAAATTTAATATTCTGGAGGGAGTCTGGCGTATCAGTGCGGGTGCCCCAGATACCGCAGTCTTCTCCGGACGCCATAAAAGCGACGTGAGTCCAGACAACAGGCCAGCCCAGTGCGTGAAAAGCGCCCGCTAAATCATTCACATAGTGCAGCTGATTAGGATCTGTTTCGTACGCCGTCTTAAAAAGATCGGTCCGTGTGTAAGCCTTTTGCAGGTCGATATTCACCAAGATGGCTTTGTGGCCAAAGCCAAAGCGGGCACGGCTGGGGTTCTCCTGGAGCTGTCGAAAAATCTGTCGTGCGGTGAGATCGCTGGTTTCCATTACTGTTCCTGTTTTGCTGAAGTGCAGAGCATCATGATATAAAAACATATCATTAATACATAGCAAGATCTGACGAGCAGAGTTGCATCTCGACAGATCAAAAGGGGTTCACATGGGGCACAAGCTTATCCGAGGCGTAATTGAATACACCAGCAGAAAACCGGAACGCATGGGTGAAACGCGCGGAAGAGAAGCTTTTACGCTAACTTGTCAGCCCGATGGCGTCGACGTTTTACTGGCTCACTGCGAGATTGACGATGCACCAAAAGTCACTCGCGACGTTTGTATTGCGCTGCACCATGCAGATTCTAGCCCTATTGATTGCTCTGTGCGCTTGTCGGTCGGCGGACAATTTGAGGGGTCAGGCTGGATGCGCTTTGCAAAAGGCTATGCAGAGTGTGAAACCTTTAACGCACGCGATGGGCGCATTAGCCAAGAATTAGAAACAGACGGCAAAGTAGGGTGGCTACAAAGCCATCCCATTGTGGGAGATGCCTTGTTAATGCGCCTTTACCCGCTCGAACAGGGCCCAGGCGTGCATTCGCTAAACAATGTGTTCCTGACGTCACCCGATCACCGCGGCGCCACTGGCCCGTTCTTTTTTGTCACCTCATTTGATTTAGTGTACGTCGGCGAGGAGCAGATCGAGGTCGCAGCCGGCATCTTCCAAGCCCGGCACTTTCAGGTCACAGGTACCGCTGGTAACCTGCCCGAAGAGCACCCCCCCTATGACGTTTGGTGCACCGCCGATGATGACTACCTCCTTTTGCGGGCCAGTGCAGAGGGTTATATGCAAACCCACTACGAGCTCACCGAAGTCACTATTGAGGAAACACCATGAGGGCTCGTTTCGCTCTTGGAGCTAGGCCGATCGCGATGATCAGTCAGTCGTGATTGAGAATATGACACTGCGAGTCCCGAGGCTGAGTGACGCAGTGGCCGCCTACCATGCCCTCGGCTATCAAGATGCACCCTTCAGAACGGACAGTGCCGCTGCCATAGCACTGACAGATCCCATGCTCACAGCCTGCCCCAATCACACGATTCTCATGTCTCAAGAACCCTATCAAACCCTGACGTTCATCGAATGGGATGGTGATGTTCCCACCCCTTTTGCAGCACCCGGATGGGCGGCAATGGAAGTACTCGTCAAAGATCTAGACGCACTTTTTGCCGACCTACCCCCCGCGTTTTCGCTATTGAACCCGCCGGCTGCGTTGTCGTTCTCAGAGCACATTCGTGCAATGCAGGTCGCAGGACCTGCCGGAGAATTGATTTACTTCACAGAGGTATCCGGTGAGGTGCCGGGATTTACCTTGCCGACAGCGACCCAGCAAGTGAATCAGTGCTTTGTCATGATCAATGCGGTGACTGCTATTCAGACATCCATTGATTTTTATGCCCGGTTGCTTGGCTGCGCGGCCCCCTCGGCAATGCCTGCACGGGTTTCGATTTTATCGCGCAGCAATGGGCTCGATGAGGACCACCGCCATGCAATCGCTCCGATTGCGCTCAGCCCAGGACAACTCTTTGAACTCGATCAATGGATCGAGCGGCCCGCTGCTGTGGGTCAACATCCGCCCTGTGGATGGCACTCGCTATCCATCAGGCGCAACACGCCCCCTCCAGAGGGTATGGCAACGGCGCCTGCCGTCATCACTGAACATCTTCATTGCTACGACATCGCCACGCCAGATGGCGAACGTATTCTGTGGCTTTGCCCCCACCATTGAGAGACGCCCATGTATAACGTTGTGCTGTACGTCCACGTGTTAGCGCTAGTCTATTGGCTTGGGGGTGATCTCGGCACGTTTTTATCGAGCCGACACGTGTTACGCAGCGAGCTCGGTGTGGAGTCGCGCCAAACCGCTTTCAATATTCTGATGGAATGCGACATGGGTCCGCGCTTAGCCATGCCGCTCATTTTGGGCTCTGGATTTCATCTCAGTAGCTTGCGCTGGCCTGGGCTGTTACCAGAAGGCACCGCACTCATCGGCTGGCTCGTGGTGATGGTCTGGGTAGCGTTGGTCGCTGCCATTCACAGTTCGGTCGGTCAGCGTTTTCCTTCCCTGACCCAGTGGGACCTTCGCTTACGCTTTGCCGTAGTCGGCGGGCTACTGGGTGTCGGTGGATACGCTTTTGCGATCGGCTTGCCAGGATGGCTCGCACTCAAAATAACGATCTTTGCGACACTGGTCGCTTGTGGCATTGCCGTGCGTTTTGCACTCAAACCTTTTGCGACCGCGTATCTCGGCATGGTCACTGATGGCCCGAGTGATGAGAGGAACACCGCCATGATCACTCATATGAGCGTCGTGCGTCGTTATGTCTGGGTGATTTGGGTCGGTCTTTTTGTCAATACTGCGCTTGGATTACATGTGGTCACATTCTAATCCTGCTTAGGCACCGTACCCGAGGGACCCTGGGTAAGCGACGCAAGCTCGTATCTGGTTTGCATGTACCCATCCACCTGCGCTCGCAACACAATAAAGTTCCCATCAGACGAGGTCCATACATGATACCGAGGATGACCGCCCGCTTGGTTGCTTCCCTCAGGATCAACAGCCGGATCACCGTAACAGAAATGCAGGGCAGCAAATTGTCCGGCTTCAATCGTGATGGCCTCCTCACCGAGAAAAAAAATATCCAGCGGCGGCTCATGAACCATCAAACGCGGCCCAGATGCACCACGATGATCCAGCGAACAAGTTGGAAAGTGGCTGATTTGGCGATGGTCAGGTTCCGCCCCAAACCCTAACCCTCCCAAGAGCCACGCGTCTGCCTGAATCGGATGCGTCACAAAAAAAGTGGCTGCCGCACTTCCCTCCCAGCATTCCTGAAAATCCTCCCCCTCAATCGTGCGGCCCGAGCCGTAAATACGGTGCGCATCACAAATAAATAGGGCTTGCCCTTCACGATCGTCTCCCACCCGGATACGAACCTGAGCTGAGCGAGGATGAAACGATGCATCAACACTGAGCACCACATCACGCTCCACCATCGGCGGATCCTGAATAATCACATGGCTGCGCAGTGATCGAGACCCGTCATCGTTAAGCGTAATAACAAACTGCTCTCGACCGCGCGCTTGACCAAGACGGCCTTGCTGTTGGCTGGTGTATCGGATAACACCGCTGTAACTGTGGCTCATCGTCCCTCCCTCACACTCAGTCTCGTGTTATAACCGCGACTGTCTTATTTCGAATCCACTGATTCTCGAGCAATTGCGTGCCTCATTCCGGTCTCACTATATCTCGTTGGCTACTGGCGGCTATCAGTAGTTTATCGCCCTTTGGGGTGGTCATCATGGTGCCCCTCATCCCACTGCTGAGTGTTACGTTCGATCGCAACATCGGCGATCTCCAATACCTTATTTCGATCTATGTGATAGGTTTGGCCATTAGCCAACCCCTCGTTGGTATGCTGGCTGATCGCATCGGCAAGCGGCCTGTTCTGCTCACTGGTTTTACACTCTTTGTCGTATCAAGTGTTGTCATGATGTTGGCAACCACACTTCAACAAATGATCGCGCTGCGCTTTTTACAGGCCGTGGGGGTCGGTGCTGGGACGGTCATCGCGCGCAGTATGATCAGAGACCATTTGGCACCAGAGGAGGCCCTCAAAGCCTTTGCACTGCTCACCGCGGCCATGGGCTTTACGCCAGTGATCGCGCCAATACTGGGCGGTTTTTTTGCAGAGAAAGGCGGCATTTCGTCGGTTTTTGCCTTGTTGGCAGCACTGGGCCTGCTGCTCCTCTTATGGTGTCTTAAGTCGATTCCTAAGGAGCCAGCTGAAGTGCGGCAAGAGCAACGTGTCACGCTGCGCGGCTATCGATCCCTATTGGCGTCGGGTCTCTTTTGGGGACACGCCTGTGCGTTTGGCTTTATTCAGGGCATGTTTTTTACGCTGTTATCCACCGGCGGCGCGCTATTCAATCAACAATTTGGTATGTCGATAACCACTTTCGGGGCAGTATGGGGCGTCCTATCACTCACCTATGTCGTGGGCTCATTTTTAATCAGTCATTCGGCGAAGCTGGGGACGCCCACTTGGCAAAGGGGGACAGTGATGGCAATGCTAGTAGTGTCCTTGTCTGCACCCGCACTCCTGTTGCTTAACGGCCTCACACTGTTTGGCATATTAGCGCCCGTTGCCTGTTCTATGTTGCTCTCGGGCGTGCTCACGCCGGCCACCCTTTACGGCTCCGTCAACGCCATCCCACAGTACAGCGGCAGCGCCGCGGGGCTATCAAGCGCTGTGGGCATGAGTATGGCCGCTTTATTTTCTTATCTGGGTGCGCTCGCCTATGAGTATCAGCCCTGGATGGTCATGATCTGCTTTAGCGGAGCGGGTCTTGGTTTTGTGGGGTGCTGGCATGTCACGCACCCACGTGCTGTCGAACCGCAAACGAGCTAGTCATTCGGCGGGCAATAAGCCACGCTGGTGCGACAACCCATTGCGAACAGATCGGCGTAAACAACAAAACCACACCGAAATGCCGCCTCAACAAAGGAACCATCATGGACGAAAACACACAAAAAGTTGTGGTTTGCACGGGCTCTGGCCGACATGGCGGACTCGGTGAAGCCATCCTGCTGCGCTTCGCACACGACGGCTATAACGTCGTCGTGACCGATATTGGCGACAGCAGTGATCATCATCTCGCCAGCTCTGCCGACATGGAATCCGTCGCAACGGGGCTCAAATCAAAAGGCGTAAACGTACTGTGTCTTCCCTGCGACGTGCGCTCGCCAGACTCGGTAACCGCTTTATTTGACGAGGTCATCGCGCGCTTTGGCCGTTTAGACGTGTTAGTCAATAATGCTGGTATTGGTTTCGTCATGAAACACAGCCGCGAAGTAACCCCTGCGGAATGGGGCCTCGTCATCGATGTCACGCTCAGCGGCGTATTTTATTGCACCCAAGAGGCCACCAAGCATATGGAAGCAAGCGACCGCGGCGGTCGCATTATTAATATCGCGAGTCAGGCAGCCAAATCGGGCTTTCCTCACATGGCGCCTTACTGCGCTGCAAAGCATGGGGTCATTGGCCTGACCCGCACCGCCGCAATCGACTATGGCGCTGCAGGCATCACCGTTAATGCAGTGTGTCCGAACCATGTGACCACCGCGTTGGGTGGTGCGCAAAATGCGTATTTTTCTGCCTTCAAAGGCATGACCGAGGAGGCGTACCTTGAAGAAATGGCCGCGCGCATCCCTCTGCAGCGGATCGGTCAGGCCGGTGACACCGCCGCGATGTGCGCATTCTTAGCCTCCGATGAGGCCAGTTTCATTACCGGAGAGGCAATCAACGTCAGTGGCGGTGAGGAGATGCACTAGGGCTATATAGACCCCTAAACTGTCGCACTATCAGGTGCGGCCAGCGCTTTCGACAAAGCCGAGCGCCTACACGCCAGAACACAAATTCTCTCGACCTTTTATGCAAAACTGATACAAACCAAATGATGCAAAGCAAAAAAAACCCCGATCGAGTCATACTCGTCGGGGCCTTTGCAGTGTTCACACACTGCGGTCAGTTCAAGCGAATTAACCGCCGAAGCGATACTTCAGCGTCGCCAAATACGTCATGGGTAGGTTGAGGTAGCTCGTGAACAAGAAAGACTGCGTATAAGCCTTATCAGCACAGTTCTTACACTCTAAATTCAACTCCCACCGTGAGTCCGCGGCCGAAAGCTTAACCCCTGCATTAATTAAGGTCACTGACCCATCGTAGCCTTGATTACGCGTTGCGGGATACTGAGCACCTAAATAACGCATCATCACGTTTGGCGTCAGTGTTAGGGAGCCAATATTGAAATCGGCTGAAGTCCCAACGGTATAAGTTTGATGGGGGCTTCGCTTGGGCTCAGCAATATTACAGTTCGCGTCATAGGCCGCCAGAGAGTCGTTAGGTGTCACACACCCACCCGGTAGACTTTGATATTCGGCATTCTGCCAACCCAGCGCAGCAAAGATCTGCCAGTTATCGGTTGGCAACGCCGTAATCTCCAGCTCAACTCCAGGCACCTCTAGCCCACCAGCGTTGGTGGTCAAGAACTGCCCATCGGGGGTCGCGGCTGTTGTTTGTAGGTCCTCAAGATCAGAATAGAACGCTGTGACGTTGGTCCTGAGTCGTCCGTCCATCCAATCAGCGCGCATACCGAATTCATAAGACCAAATCGTCTCTGGTGCAAACGCTTGCAGTGCAGCAGAGCTCGTTCCACGTGCATTCCAACCGCCCGACTTGAAGCCGTTGGTAGCAGACAAATACATCATCATGTCTTCAGAAAACTTATGTGCATAAGCGATACGCGGCGTAATCTCTTGCTCGTTCTGCTCCAGCGGAATACCTGCAGCGACCATGCCCGCTGAGTTGAGGTTCGGTCCTCCCTGAAAATCGACGGTTTTTTCCTCGTCGGTGTAGCGAGCGCCCAGTGTTAACGTGCCGTTTTCACCCACTTGAATATCAGCCTGGGCATAAACAGCAAAACTCTCGGTCGTATTACTGAGAATACGATCAGCGATCGGAAAATAACCCTGAGAGGGGGCCGGAGCAAAACCTAAGAAAAAGAGATCGAGGTAGTCAACGAAGTCCACCTCGTTGTCCTCATCCATGTAGTACACGCCGGTCTGCAAGAAGCCCCGGCCGTCCATAATGTCGCCCGACCACTTTAGCTCTGCCGAGAACATGTCGTGTTCGCCCTGATTGTCGATGACGAAAAAATCGGGCAGAAAATCAGCACTGAAGGGGAAATTGAGCAGAAAATCCTGCTCAATTGAGCGGGCACCGAGTATCAGATTGGCGGTTCCGCCCATCGCGTCCCATGCCAAGTTTGAGGTGATATTCAGGGTCTCCACCTCATTACCATAATCGGACATGCCGCCGCCCGGCAGTCCAGCGCCCAGTCCTGAGAGCGAATACCGAGTGTCTCCATCAAGGCCACTATGAATATTTGCCACTTCTGATTTACCGCCATCAATCGCGATGTCCCAGGTCATAGAATCAGAAATCAGCCAGCGTAATGCTGCTCGAACACCCGTTAAATCGGCCTCGTTATAGTCCTTGCCGTCGGTTCGGTTCTCCAGATAACCATCGTCATCTACGTAATAAGCGGAAAACTTGGTCAGCACATTGTCACTGAGTGGGAGGTCGATACTTCCTCGGAGCAACGTCTTGCCGAATCGACCAGCACCTGCCTCAACGTAACCTTGCATCGTATCGGAAGGCTTCTTCATCACCACGCTGATCGCGCCACCCGTGGTGTTACGGCCGTATAGCGTGCCCTGCGGGCCTCGCAATACCTCAATACGCTCCACATCGAACAAAGCCACGTTATTGACATTCTGGCGTGTGATATAGACGTCATCGACATAAGTGCCCACGGGTGGGTCAAAAGTCGAAATGGATTCGTCATTACCCTGCGCTCGCAGGTAATACATATTGGCAGTACCCAGACCGGTGTTGTTACCGCCAAACATATTGGGAACGACGTTAATCAAATCGAGCGTGTCATCAATTTGTAATTTGTCGATCATGTCTTCGTTATAAGCACTGACCGCAATCGGCACGTCCTGCACTGAGGCTTCGCGTCTCTCGGCAGTAACGAGCACTTCTTCCAACTGCGCAAAGGTGGTGGTGGGTAAGGTTGCCGCGACCGCCGCTGACAGTATTGCCGGTAGATAGGCGTGTTTCACACTCATTTGCATCTGTGGATCCCCCTGAAACGCATCGATTTTACGGTGCCTGAATCAAACACCGTGCTATTGTCCTATTGGTATAGCATTATCGCCATTGCCTTAGCAAGGCTATCCAGTGTGCTAAAAAACGTCGACTCGCTATTCGCGCTGACTGCGCACAACAGCGCTCATCACTGAGGGGTACATCATGGCCGGTTTACAGCACTCGCTCTCACTCAAAAAAAATTTAGATCAGCGCGCCCGAGAACGATTCACCTCGTCAATGCGAGCTTGGGTACTCACCGATCTTGCAGGCCAGATGCATGCTGACTACGAAGCGGCGCGGACAGCCGCCAACCAGAATCATGACTCGGGCGAGGCGGTACATCAGTTTCTTAAGGAACGTGGTCTCTTCAAATGGTATTCCAGTCTGCGCTGTGCCACTCAAGAATTAGTCTGGCAATCTGTCTTAAGAGCCATCGAGAGCGACCCTCAATCGCTCAATAAGCACCAGAGCGAGTCGCCAGCAAAAACGGGTGGCTCCTTAACCCTCGATTCAACGATCTCACTGCCGGCCTATGCAAGAGAGATGGACGTCCATCTGATGCCAGGCAACTATCAAGGCGGAGAAGATCACGACGCAGCCGCAGGCATCATTTATGACAACGGCTTGGACGTGTTTTCCTTCGGCGTGATGGGCCAAAATCTAGATGACATTGGTCATTCGATGGCGAACTTTACTCGTCTCAAATGGCCGAATCTCAACCCAGATCTCATCGTCGATGTCGGCTGCACCATCGGACACAACACGCTACCGTGGAAACAAGCTTTTCCCCATGCTGACGTGCATGGTCTGGATGTCGCCACGTCGTGCCTGGAATACGGGCATGCGCGAGCAGAGGCTCTGGGTGTTGCCGTTCACTTTCGGCAAGCCGGTTGCGATGCGCTCCCTTATGATGACAAGAGCGTTGATGTGATCTTTTCCTCTATGTTTCTTCATGAATTACCCACTTCTATGATCAAGGCGTTTTTTGCTGAGGCACACCGAGTCCTCAAGCCGGGTGGAATCCTCATCAATATGGAACTACCTCCGAACGATGCGATCGGCGCCTATGACGCGTTTTATCTGGACTGGGATGGTTTTTATAACAACGAGCCCTTTTATAAAGAGTTCCGCGATTTGAGCTACCAACGCTTATGTACTGATACCGGTTTTGAGGCTGACGAT
>Ga0209137_1004552_pt1 | contig 10967 bp, 9 predicted proteins | sample SaaInl5LU_22_DNA_FD_184642 | JGI IMG/M metagenome (GOLD analysis project Ga0209137, IMG submission 184642) | Marine microbial communities from expanding oxygen minimum zones in the Saanich Inlet - ESP_105LU_22_DNA (SPAdes) (version 2) | ecosystem: Environmental > Aquatic > Marine > Intertidal...
ATCAGTTACAATTTTCCACCATGCACCCGTAGCTCAGCTGGATAGAGTAGTTGGCTTCGAACCAATTGGTCGGGGGTTCGAATCCCTCCGGGTGCACCAAATAAAAAACCCCAGCTTTTATAAGCTGGGGTTTTTTATTTGGCCCTCCCGGTTGATTTGAGGTAAATCCCCGGGTTCGATTAAATGCGTAGCATTTAAGACAAGTCGCAACGCGACGCAGCCCGCAGGGGCATTTCCGCACGCGCGGAAATGATCAATCCCGCAGGGTGCACGCTCCTTAATTCAAAAACCCCCAGCTTATATAAGCTGGGGGTTTTTATTTGGCCCTCCCGGTTGATTTGAGGTAAATCCCCGGGTTCGATTAAATGCGTAGCATTTAAGACAAGTCGCAACGCGACGCAGCCCGCAGGGGAATTTCCGCACGCGGGAATATGAGCAACTACAGTGTCTTTGACAGCGCTTTACAGCCAGTGATCACTCAAGACATCTGAGACTAACTTCACCAACTGTGTCTGACTGTTGAGGTCGGTCTTATAAAATACCGAACTTAATTGTGTACGCGCCGTATTGCGAGACACGCCAAGAGCTTCAGCTGCAGCGGTCAAGCTTAAACCCTCAAGTAATTTTAGCGTTAGCCTCGCCTCAGCTAGGGTCACCCCAAATATATCGATTAATAAACTGGGGGTCGGCAATTGACGGCGATTGGCGTCGCGCAACAGCAGTAACAGTTCCGGGTTATTTTCGGCGCCCATAAAATCACCACTGTCTACTGGGCGAATCAACGCCCCCCAACTTGAGATAGCTTGCGGACGATTAATAGTAAATTTATCGGGTAGCTGTTGCGGTTTGCCCTGGGCAATATTATGACGAAGCTTTTCGCAAATAGTCGTCAGTGTTAGCTGGTCATCCGCATCCACGCAGCATAGTTTTTTGCCAACTAGAGATAGACCATCTTTATTACTCAGCACCATCTCGGCTAAATAATTTTTCGCCATCACCTCATAGTTTGCGCCGAGAATAAAACAGGCAATCCCCATGGAGGACAGTAGCTGTTGATATATCGCTTGGCTAACGCCACCGATCTCCATTCGAGAATAGATGGCCAACGACTTTTTCATCAATGGAATAATAGTGGCCAATCGTCGTCTGTCATCATCGGAAAATTTAGGCTCATCCCCCATACGAACAACCCGTAACCTGAGCCTGCTATGGTTGTCATTATTGTTGTCGCAAATATCAAAACCCATGATGTCGGTGACATCATAGACTTTTAGAAAATACTTATAATGGTCCAAATTTTCCAGTTCACGCTGGGTGACTCGATCGTTTAGGCAAAATACGCGGTCTTCTGGCAACTCAGCAAAAGGCGAATCTTTGTAACTATTGGTTTGAAAATCCAGCAGCGCGTCTTGGTTATCAAAGAGCGTTATTGTTGATCCGGGACCCTCTTCTGTGGGGCGGCGAATTACCAGTGATGCGCTTTTGGTTGCGACATACCGCTCAAGTAATTTCAGCAGACTATGCCATGGAGGTGTTTCCAAAACCCCTTCATAGATAGCCTCACTGAGGGGATGCGACTGAACCAGTTTATCTGTAGACACAAAAAACCTCGGGTTATAAATTGTCGGCGCGATCAAAAAAGAAAATGGCGGAAGGGGTAGGAGTCGAACCCACCAAACACTTTATCAGCGTCTCATTGGTTTTGAAAACCAGGCATCCCACCGGGGATGTCGCCCTTCCATTATCAGAAAAAAACACCTACTCACTTAAGCTGCTGTTCAAGAAAAACGCCCTTTAGAAAATAGTTCTCTTCCATCATTGTGTCTGCGAGTAAACTGAACTGAATCAAGGTATTCTAGAATCTCTATTGTCAGACCTCTGCCGAGCCCCAACTGATCCTTTGCGTGAATAACCGTAAAACATTGGCTGTCCTTCGCCAGTTCAATTATGGCTGTTTTAATGGCCTCTCTCGTTTCAGCGAGCATATACCGTTTTTGACTCAACTGAATAAGATCCCCACTTTTCAGTGCCGGTATTATCAATGCCGACAACTGTTCGCCGTTTAGCCCAGTCTCTTTTTCGATCTCTGATAGCAGTGGAACCTGAAATCCCCCTTTACGCAATATATTACTGAATAAAAACCAGCGCTGTTGAACCTGGGAAGATAGGGTCGGCCGATGGCCAGCCAAGCTTAAAAGCCCATTATTCACAAAGACCCGGGCGTCTTTTATCAAGTCACTCAAGACAAGTCTGAAAAGTAGATTGATATCAGTCTTGAGGTGCTCAGCTAAGTCAGCCGCCAACACCCCTGCGGCCATTGGGTGATCATGATGCAGGCACTGCAAATGCTCACAGAGCTGGCGCTTTTCATTATCCAATCCCTCTTTTGAAACTAGGTACTTGCGCCCATCCAGTTGAATCATTTCTGAGCACTGCTGTAACTGCGGATTTAGCAGGCAGGCTTCACCCTGCCGTGCAGTCATATTCCAACTGCCTATAAACCGAGAGAAATCTATGGGTTCCTGAGTCTCTAAAATAATTTTTACTAGCACCGCTGATGGGTCGTCCTGCTCCATAGCCCTCAGGGATTCCAGACGCATGAATTGACCTCTGCGCCATGGTTGGGCTTGCGGTACCAACACTATTCCGCCACCCAGATTAATGCTCTCACTATCATCGCGGATTAAAAATCGATCTCCATGGCAAACCACCAGAGCCTGCTTTAAGACAATTTGCACCAGTGCATTATCAGCCCCGATTAATTTTCGCTCTCCACTGTTTTCTGCTGTGGGTGCTGTTTTGAGAATAAATATTTTGCCCGCTACGCGTCTGGCACCCAAATATATTTTAACCGGCATCATATGCTTGATCGGGAAGCTAATATCCGCCGCTATCTCTATGCGCCCATCAAATCGATCACTGGGCTCAATACACTGGATTGCCGATAAATAATCACCGCGTTCAACCGACTGTTTATCAAAGTCACCAACAAGATTAAACGAACAACGCTGGCCAGCCATGCCCTCCTCGGCCACTTGATTATTGGCGTTGAGACTGCGCACTCGCACAGTTGATGAAGCGCCCGATGTTGCCAGCAGACGCAGGCTGTCGCCAACCTTTACGGTGCCGGCGGCCACTGTACCGGTGACGAGCAAACCTATTCCCTTAAGGGTGAAGGCACGATCGATGGACATCCTGAACAAGCCCTGTGAGTTTCTCGGCTCTAGCACCCTGGCCTGATTATCTAGATACTCTTGCAGTGCCTTAATCCCACTGGCGCGCCCCTCAGCCTTACTCGACACTTCAAATATTGGGCTCTGGGGCAATAGCTTAATTGCACTGCACCGCAGAGTATCAATGGCGCCTCGATCGACAGCGTCTATTTTAGTAATGACCACCATTATCTGTTTAACCCCAAGCATAACCATGACCTGCAAGTGCTCTAGGGTCTGAGGCATAAGCCCATCGTCGGCGGCAATCACTAACATGCCTATATCAATACCACTAACCCCAGAGATCATGGTGTTGATAAAACCTTTGTGGCCGGGCATATCAATGAATCCGATGCTGATGTGGTCATCAACTTTGCGATAGGCAAAGCCTAGATTGATCGATAGTCCTCTGCGCTTTTCCTCTTCCAGCCGATCCGTATCCACTCCGGTTAACTGTTTAACCAGTGATGTCTTGCCATGATCCACATGACCGGCTGTAGCAACGATCACTCTAGGCGCCGGCGAGCAGTTGAAGCTGTTGCAGAAAATTGTCTTCATCGTCTAGACAGCGTAAATCGAGAAGCAATTGACCCTTGTGGATACGTCCGATAATGGGACAGGGCAATGCCCGCAAGGCTTCGGACAATTCACGTATGGCACTGTCGTTGGGCGCTGTGGGCGCTATAGACAGCACGATGCTTTCGAGGGTTTCAATCGGCAATGCGCCACTGCCAATCTGACTGTAGCCGGTTTTACTGGCTACATGAAAGGTCTTGGAAAGTGCCGCCTGCACTTCTGGCACTAGGCGCTGGGCCTGCTGCTGCATATCCACTAGGGGCCGCGTAAGGTAGCGCAGAGTGGGGAGTTTGTTTATTAAACTAACCGGATCGCGATACAACTTTAACACTTCAGCCAGTGCTGCCAGCGTCATTTTGTCCAGTCTCAAGGCGCGCTTTAGGGGGTTCTTACGTATCTGATCCACCAGCTCTTTGCGGCCAGCAATAATCCCACACTGGGGACCACCCAATAGTTTATCGCCACTAAAGGTAATGATATCGACGCCATTGGCGATCGACTCCGCCGCCGTAGCCTCATGGGGCAGGCCCAAGGCGGCAAAATCAATCAGGCTGCCACTGCCTAAATCCGCGACCAGTGGCAACTGATGCTGTTGGGCTAATTCCGCCAGATCAATCTCTGATACGGACTCTGTAAAGCCTTCTATGCGATAGTTACTGGTGTGCACTTTTAATAGTAGGCCGGTGTTGACACCGATCGCCTCGGCATAATCTTTCAGGTGGGTGCGGTTGGTGGCACCGATTTCCACAAGCTTACAGCCGGAGCCTAGCATCACTTCAGGTATGCGAAACGAGCCGCCAATCTCAACCAATTCCCCTCGAGAAACTGGCACCTCACGCTGGTTGGCAAGTGTATTTAAGGTCAGTAATACCGCAGCGGCGTTGTTGTTAACCACCGTGGCTGCCTCAGCTCCGGTCAGTTCACATATCAACCCTTCTATGTGGCTATCGCGCTCGCCACGACCGCCCTGTGCAAGGTCAAACTCTAGATTGCTCGGAGCTCCGGCCACTCTGACCACGGCATCTAGGGCCTCCTGAGGTAATACTGCACGCCCCAAGTTAGTGTGTAAAACAGTGCCGGTGAGATTGATTACAGGCTTGAGAGATGGCTGGTTTTTTTCCTCAAGATGTACAATGCTAGCGGCTTTAATTCTATCGATACTTATCTCGGGGTTAGCACCCTGAGTAATGTCCTGACGCAGCCCATCTATGCATATGCCAACAACCTTGCTCACTTCTGAGTGACCGCGTAAATGGATCGCGTCAGCCATTTCTTGCAGTACGGCGTTGACAGAAGGCAGGCGTCGCTTCAAATTATTGGCCGTGGCAATTCGATTCATAAGTCTCTCATCTTAGCGCCTAGAATGTTCACAGTGGGCTTTAGCAAAGGGCGTCTAGTCTGCAGGCATCAACAGGCCCGAACCGAAGGCATAGGGCGTACTGCCGGCCATCAAATAAGGTTCGTTGCAACCGCTAGACTTAAGTAATTTGTCCAGCACAATCAATATATCGGCAGAGCCTACATGCCCAGTGTCATGCCCGGTGATCGTAAAGTTGTCTATGGGTATTTCAATTACACTGGCGATCAGCAGCATAAACAGATTGGATGTTTGGTTACAAAGTGCATGGTTAGGCACAACACCAAAGCGCTTTTTCAAAGCTTGATAACTGCTTTGATAGCCGAGCGCATATCGCTCTCTCATATCGACACCATCGACACCCACAAACTTGCGCTCAAAGGGGGTTGTGCCTTCGGGTGCTGTGGGTTTGCGCGTGCCACCGTACTCCACCAGCACAGCGCCATTGAGGTCACTTTGGCTGACAAATTCAGCGCCATAAAACAGACCTTTGGCTCTGTGATCTGTACTCATGCCAACAATAGTTGCTGCGCCGCCGTCCGCGTGCGCCCAGAGACCATAGCTTTCGCTGGCGCTGTGATCCACTGTATAAGACCATCGCTCGGCGGCGACCACTGCGGCGACACCGCCGCCACGCAGGGCCAGCCAGCCCTGAGCCATATCCAGTGCAGTGAGAGCACCCATGCAGCCAACGGTGAGATCAATACAGTTACAGTCACTGCTCATGCCGGCAATGGTTATCAACTCCGCGGACACCGACCAAGAGGGTAAATAGTCCCGGGACATTCCTGCAAAAATAACTAATTTAACCTCAGCGGGATCAACACCAGCATCCGCTAGGGCCGCTTTAAGTGCCTTGCCGCCCATGCTGCTTGGGTGGTCATCTTTAAGGGCATGACAGACATTATTCCAGCCTTCATAAATACTGGTGTCGGCACTACCCGCCTCAGCAACAATCTCCCGAACCGGTCTTGCTGGGGGTAAATAAACGCCGCTACCCAGAATAGATAAAGCCTGCTTTTTAGCTTGATCACCAGGGCCGGATCCAGTTTCAGTAATCTTTGTCATTAGGGACTCTCGTTGTTTAATAAACGCTGTGCCGCATCAGCTATCTGTTCAGCGCGCTGATACAAAATATTATCCTCAACCATCTGGGTCGGATGATTAATAACAATCGCTGGTAACGGAATATTCGAAGGTTGATAAACCATTGCCCGATCGATCTGCCCCCCAAAGGGCTCGGTCAAAATGGCGAAACCGGCAACGCCGATTCGCTGTAGTGCTATAGAGTCAAGCGAACTGCCCGACGAACAACTGCCTCAGTCGGATATGCCGCAGAGAACCAGCCCCCCCTCCTGGGAGAGCGAGTCGAGCATAGCTGCTGTCATGGGCCGACTGGCATCGTCCTTGACCAGAATTTCATCATTAACCTCGACTCCCCGCTGGCGCAGAATAGTTTGAGTCAATTTAAGAATCGTCATGGAGTTGGGCTTATGGTGATCGATCAAAACCACTCGCGACTGCTTGGGCTTGAGCCTCACGGTGATAGGTTCGGGTGCTGGCCTTGGTATGGGATCTACCAATAGCTCACAGCTAATATCACCACAGCTAATCAACTGCGCAATCGGCAGTGTTAGAGTGCCCAATGGGTTTGTTTTTTCCGTCATAGCTAACCTCGTTGTTATCTTTTTGTTCTATTTTCTAATTTCTTCTATGGCCATACAGACCACCTGCTGGCTGCCAACCCAGCGCGGTATCACTGCTGAGAATCGACCACCTTCAGCGCCGCACTCAATAAAAGACAGCTGCTCTAAATTTTTCAACGGCGACCGCAGGCTGTGCTCTTCAACGTCTGCGTAGGCAATTGGATCTTTGGGGATGCGGCCAGCTTTGATTAGATCATCAGTTTGGCGCCGGGCATTGTCATAAATATACTGCGCCGCCTGCTCTCGGGAAAACTGCTCTTTAACTAAGGCCATATGGTCCGGCGGAATAACCACAACAAAACCACCGGAACGGTAATACCAAGCTGTCTGCCCATAGTGATTCATGCAGTCACCGATAGTATCGAGGATGCTGGCGCCGGTTTCACCGTAGTGGTTGTTGCAAGAGTTGGGGCCTTCTGCCGACATGATTGATACTGCAGAGGCAGTGGAAGGCAATCCGTATTGAGTATGATATGGCCCCCATTCAGTCGCGGGGTGCTCAGCAATACAAAAGCTCAGTCTGCCGGGATGACCCACTGTGCCATGAGATGTGAGTACGCCACCGCCACTACCACAAAAGTGACGCATCATCTGAGCAAACCGTCCAACCGTGGCATTGGCTCGATTATTAGCGCCAAGCGCATTGGCGCTATGCTCAAAGCCTAACTGCTCGACAATAGGCCCACTGACAATCACTAAGACAGCTGCGCCACCTGTAGTGACTTCAACCCCGCCTAGATTAAATTTGGGGTCGAGCAAGGCTTTTGACAAGCTTCTCAGTAGTGGCCCATATTGCGTTTTACAGCCTGCCATGACGGCCGTGGCAGCCGCCTTTTCGGCCCGCACAATAATATTTTGATCGGCAATCTCGCCTATTACATCAGTGGCCTGCCAGCCCATTGCGGATAGCATTTCGTCGACCAAAGAACCGTATGGAGGTATCACCGGCAAGCCATCGCTCCAGCCGTTATCCATACAATTTTCAATATCTTGAAGCGTCTCGTAAGCCATGATCGGCAAGTCATCCCTATCAATAAATTTTACTCACTAAAAAAGTCTAACGAGAATAGTCCTGTCAGGGAATCGTACAGCTGTACTATGGCGCAAAGCCGTAGAAGAAATTAAAGTTAGCGTTTTAGCTGGCTGACCAGTTTAATAGCGTTTAGAAAGCGTTTGGCAGGGCACAGCAATACGCAGAAAAATATCCATTGACTAAATAAAGGTGAATTATGTATTACGGTTGGTTTGTTGTTAGCGGAGCACTTCTTGCTCAGCTCACCGTGGTGGGGTTTTTTACCTATGTTTTCAGTCTCTTGGTACTCCCCTTGCAAGTCAGCTTTGAAGCATCTCGTTCAGAAGTGATGTACAGCATGAGCTTAACCGCTATGTTGGGGCTTTTTCTTGCTCCTGTGGTTGGCGTTATGGCAGACAAATATCCCATTCGCTGGTTAATGGTTTCCGGGGCAGTTATTTTTGGCGGCGGCCTATTCGCCCTGTCAATGACTCAATCGCTGTTTCAATTTACTCTTTTATTTTGCATAGTGATGGGTACAAGCAATTTCTTATTAGGCCCATTGTGTGGATCGGCGATAATTTCTCGTTGGTTTACCGTGAATAGAGGTAAGGCTCTGGGTATAGCGGCCACAGGTTCGTCACTGGGCGGTATATTACTGCCCGCCTTATTTGTGCTTTGGCTGGCAGACGATGGCGATTGGCGCAGCGCTCTGCAAAATCTTTCTTATGGCGTGCTGTTTATTCTTCTTCCTTACCTGTTCTTTGTTATGCGTGATTTCACCGTGCAACAACAACCCAACAGCAGCGGACAAAATAATGATCGCGGCGAGAATGACATATTAGAAACAAATAGCGTACAGAGTGACTACAGCCTACAACAAATTATTAAGAATTCGAGTTATTGGATCGTGGGCATCAGTGTAGCCTTTTTACTCAGTACCTACAGCGCGCTGCTTGCTAACCTAACACCTTATCTCTCGGGCCAGGGTTTTGGAGAATCCATAGCCGCACAAGCGATAATGATTATTGCCATTTCAGGCTTCGTCGGGAAACTAGTATTTGGTTATGCGACCGACAAAGTCAGCTTAAAACTCGCCTTATCAGTGACACAACTCGCCGTAATAGTCGGCCTTTTACTACTGGCAGCTGGTCCATCTTACTGGGTGATATGTGTTGCTATGGGGATTCTCGGCTTATCTACCGGTGGTATGTTGCCAGTCTGGGGAGCCCTTTTGGCGGCCATTTTTGGCACTGCGAGTTATGGACGCGTCATGGGACTAATGATGCCCCTGATTGTCTTGATCGTGATACCAGGCTATAGCTTAGCTGGCTACCTCTCTGATCAGTCGGGTAGTTACGGTCTGTGTTTTATCATTTTTTCCGCTGTGATTGCCATGTCGATGCCGCTAGCACAGATGCTTAAAATACCGCCACTGAAGGGCGCAGGGTAATTTTTTTAAAGACCTAATGGCCAAATGATTTTTCAAATACTGCATGGCTCAAACTTGTAATCCCCCCATTCACCGAAACAATTGTTTGTAGAACTTAGGCTGCTTTTAACAACTGTCGTGGCCTAAGGGGAATACTTTAACAAATACCAAACTCATTATGTTGGATAACGATTATGCGTAAAATAATTGCCTCAATCTACAGCTTCGGGGTGAATAAATATATCGAGAAAAAAGTGTTCCAAGGATCACCTGTTTGGCACCAACGTCTTTTTAAAGCAGCTAGGGCTGAGTATGTTCCTTCCGCCTATGGGCCGCTAATGAAAGCCAACTGGGGCGATGAGACATTTAAGATGTGCTATTTTGGGTCCTATGGAAAAGGGCTCTCTGGCTTTCTCGGGAAGATAGTCGATGACTTTACATTTTTAGATATAGGTGCGAACCAAGGTATTTATACTCTTGTTGCACTGATGAATAAGAAATGCTGCCAAGTAGTTGCCTTCGAACCAGTAGCTGAAACCTTCACCATGCTCTCCAATAATGTTGGAGAGAACCGTTGTACCAGTCGCGTAAAGTTAGTGAATAAAGCAATTTCATCAACCAATGGCATTGCCCAAATTACAATCCAGAAGAGTCATAGCGGTAAAGCATCCCTTGAGTCTGCGCTATGTTATGTAGACAATACTGAAGCACAAGTTACAGAGAAAATAAGCACCATCAACAGCTCTGAATTAGAAAAAATAGTGGGTATTGCTGCCAATATAATCGTGAAAATTGATGTTGAAGGACATGAGGAAGTAGTTATAAACGAACTAATAAAGAGCTCTTTTTTTCACAATGTAAGTGCAATCTTTTATGAAGTCGACAAAGCGTGGACGCGTAAAAGCGAATTGAAAGCCATTCTTGAAGATCATGGATTTAACCACTTTACTCAATACGGTAGAGGCAAGCACTACGATATCCTAGCTTGCAGAGCCTAGTACTATTGGTTGAGTAGATGAGAGAACTCGCTGGCATGGCAAGTCTCGATTGCGCTAGTCGACAAGACTCACTGCAACATAAATGATCTAAATGCTGGCAAATGAGCAGCATTTAAGACAAGACGCAACGCGACGCAGCACGAATTAACGTTCAATGTCGCCCGGACTCAGGGGCGTAGCAAGCATCTCGATAAACCGCTGCCACCGAGACGACCTAGTGGACTCTTCTTCAATGTAGGCTGACACCAGCTCTGTACCAAAGTTGTAGGTGATCACATAGCCACGCAGTACTTCAATAAAATTTAATCGCTGCTCTGCTGTGCCCCGCGTCTCAAGACCATATTTCATAAGCCATTCAACCGCTTGTTCTCGCGGCATGCCACCGTATAAATATTGGCGAGCGACCTCGTTGCGCGCGAAATTGAGCGCTCGAATGAGATCGATATAATTGTAGTAAAGCGCTAAATGGTTCGAGTCAAGGCCAGCTAAGGGGAAAAGCACGTCGCGCTCAAACTCCATCTGCTCTGCTCTTGTGAATACTAGCTCTGGGGCATAACTTGCTGCACCTTCAGCAACTTTTATTGGCATTGTTTCCTGAGGTCTTTTACATTACCCACCTAGAAGAACAAGCATCTGAAAATTAGGCACAACATTAGAGGATACAATGTCAATGG
>Ga0209137_1004555_pt1 | contig 10962 bp, 10 predicted proteins | sample SaaInl5LU_22_DNA_FD_184642 | JGI IMG/M metagenome (GOLD analysis project Ga0209137, IMG submission 184642) | Marine microbial communities from expanding oxygen minimum zones in the Saanich Inlet - ESP_105LU_22_DNA (SPAdes) (version 2) | ecosystem: Environmental > Aquatic > Marine > Intertidal...
GCCAGCGGTGAAGTGGTGGCTCTGCTCGGCGATCGCCAGCCTGGCTACGCGGGCTTTAATCGCGCACTCGATGCGCGCCGTCAGATAGGCTCGACTATCAAGCCGGCCATTTATCTGACAGCGCTGGAGGATTCTCAGAACTACACTCTAGCGGCGCCAGTCTCAGACCGTCCGATAACTTTGATGACCGACAGCGGAGAGCTCTGGCAGCCGCAGAACTTCGATAAAAAAAGCCACGGCGAATTACCCCTGTTCTCAGCGTTGGCCCGTTCGTACAATTTAGCGGCGGCCAATCTAGGTCTCGAGTTAGGTGTCGATAAGGTATTGGATACGCTGCGCAGGCTCGGGTTAGAGCGCGAACCCGAAGCGCATCCAGCGCTGCTGTTAGGCAGTTTGGCGCTGACCCCAATGGAGGTTGCGCAGCTTTATCAAACCATCGCCGCCGAGGGGTTCTTTACGCCACTGCGCGCTATCCGAGAAGTTTATGACGCAGATCAGCAACCGCTGCGCCGTTACGATTACTCCGCGCAGCAGCGCTTTGGCCGCGATGTGATGCATCTGCTCCACTACGCTCTGCAAGGCGTCATGCGCGAGGGCACAGGGCGGCGCGCCTATCGCTGGCTCGATCGCCAGATCGCTAGTGCGGGTAAAACTGGCACGACAAATGACAACCGCGACAGTTGGTTTGCCGGTTTTGGTGGAGACTTTATGGGCGTGGTGTGGGTCGGGCGCGACGACAATGGCGCCATGCCGATAACCGGTTCTACGGGGGCGCTTCCGATCTGGGCCGAGACCATGCAGGCGATAGGCTTGCAACCGCTAGCCTTCGGAGTCCCGCCCGGAGTCGACTATCGCTGGGTTGAATTACCTGCGCAACAGCTTAGCGCTGAGGGCTGCGCGGATAGCTATTTCTTGCCTTATATCAGCGGCACTGCGCCCGAGAGTGTGACTGCCTGTGGCCGGGCTGCCGAACGACAACGCAGCGATTGGCTGGCGCCGCTGCGAGATTGGTGGCGCGGTCGTTAGCAGCCGCTGTAGTGCTAAACTAGGCAAATCGATGAATCGGAGAAGATAGACACAGATGCAAAATTCTAAGTTGCTCACTGTGGTCATATTGAGCGCACTTCTGAGTGCTTGCTCAGCTTTAGGCCCACCCGCAGAGCGAGTTGAGGAACCGGCGGTGAGTGCTGATCCGCCAACCACCACTGGAGCCGAAACCATTGCGCCAATCAGTACGGCGCCCTCGCTTGGGGTTGAGCGAGCGGTGTCTGAATTGTTGCGCCGCAGTTGGGAGCTTTTGCAGGCGCAGCAGTGGCGAGCCGCGCTGAGTAGTGCCGAACGGGCTCAGCGGCTCGATCGTTTCGAGCCGGAGGCGTACCTAATTATTGCCACCGCTCACTACCGTTTAGCCCAACATCAACTGGCAGCCAATATAGCGGCGCAGGGGTTGAGCTACGCCACGGTGGGGAGCGATCTAGCGGAGCAGCTAGATCAGTTGGTGCGGCTCGCGAACACTCGTTAGATTTTAGCGAGTAATCTGTTTTACTCCGTCGCGGCTGCCCAGCAGCAAACAGTCGGCAGGCCTCTGTGCGAACAACCCGTTGCAGACCACGCCAGCAATTTGGTTGAGCTCGCTCTCTAGCTGGGCTGGCTTGCGGATTGGCATGAGGCCGAACACGTCGATAATGACATTGCCGTTGTCGGTCACCACGCCCTCGCGCCACACAGGATCGCCCCCCATTGCCAGCAGCTGGCGGGCAACATAACTGCGAGCCATCGGGATCACCTCCACCGGTAGTGGGAATTCGCCGAGATGCTCGACCCACTTGCTGTCGTCTGCAATGCAGACAAACTGTCGCGACGCCGCGGTAACAATTTTTTCGCGAGTCAGTGCGGCGCCGCCGCCCTTGATGAGATTAAGTTGCGGATCAGTCTCATCGGCACCGTCGACATATACCGCCAGCTGGGCGGCACTGTTGAGGTCGACGACTTCAATGCCGTGGCTGCGCAAGCGCTCGGCAGAGGCTTCTGAGCTGGCGACTGCCGCGGCAAAATCGAATTTGTGTGCGGCTAGGGCATCGATAAAAAGATTGGCCGTTGAGCCAGTGCCGATGCCAATAATCGTGTCGCTGTCGAGCATGGGTAGTACCGTTTCTACGGCGGCGGCAGCCACAGCGGCTTTGAGTTGGTCTTGGGTCACGCGTTGCTCCTCACAAGGTCGAGATAAGCGTGCAGTATAATAGCTTGGACACTTAGCTGCAGTGGTTATGGTGCGCAACTGTCGCTGGCCAAGTCGCGCGGTTGTCCGTAACATTGCGATTTTAGGCGGCCTACTGCGGCCGCACAGTTGAGAGCGCCCAACAGCGCGGGAAAAAACATGTCAAAACACAGCGATAGTTACGTCAAAAAAATACTCTCTGCGCGGGTTTACGATCTCGTTGTCGAGACGCCTATCGACTCGGCACCGCGGCTCTCGAAGCGGCTCAACAATCAGGTGCTGTTCAAGCGAGAGGATCTGCAGCCGGTATTTTCGTTTAAATGTCGCGGCGCTTACAACCGGCTTTTGCAGTTGAGCGACGCCGAGCGCGCCACCGGCGTGATTGCCGCCTCTGCCGGCAACCACGCCCAAGGCTTGGCGCTTGGCGCTAAAACGCTGGGTATTAAAGCGACTATTGTTATGCCCAAAACCACTCCCGCGATTAAAGTTGATGCCGTGCGCAGCCGCGGCGCCAAGGTGGTGTTGATTGGTGATAATTACGATGCCGCTGCCGCCCATGCGCAGCAGCTGGTGGCTGAAAAAGGGTTGGTTTATATCCACCCGTTCGACGACCCCGATGTCATCGCTGGGCAGGGGACCTGTGGTATGGAGATTTTGCGCCAGCTGCCTGGGGAACTTGATGCGATTTTTGTGCCGGTGGGCGGTGGCGGCCTCTGCGCCGGTATTGCCGCTTACGTCAATTTTGTCCGCCCCGAAGTCAAAGTGATTGCGGTTGAGCCCGCTGATGCCGCCTGCTTAGAGGCGGCGATGAATGCTGGTCGGCGTGTGAAGTTGCCCGAGGTGGGTATTTTTGCCGACGGCACTGCGGTGGCGCAGGTCGGCAAAGAGAACTTCAAAGTGATGCGCGATACTGTCCACTCTGTGGTGACGGTGAGCACCGATGAGATCTGTGCGGCAATTAAAGATATCTATGACGACAGCCGCTCTATCAGCGAACCCTCTGGCGCCCTAGCGGTAGCCGGGATGAAAAAGTACGTTGAACAACAGGGTGTCAGCGGACAAGTGCTGGTGGCGATCAACTCTGGCGCCAATATTAACTTTGACCGTTTGCGCTACATATCCGAGCGCACAGAAGTGGGCGAGAAGCGCGAGGCGATACTGGCCGTAACTATCGACGAGCGGCCGGGTAGTTTTCGCGCATTTTGCCGCGCTCTGCACAAGCGCAATGTCACGGAGTTTAACTACCGCTTTGCCAGTGAGCGCGCCGCGAACATTTTTGTCGGTGTGCAAGTGAGTGGCGACAGCGATCGCGAAGCGCTAGTCAGCGAACTGGTTGACTCTGGGTACGCCGCGACCGATCTCACCGATAACGACATCGCCAAGGCACACATTCGCCACATGGTTGGTGGCCAAGCGCCGCAGGCCGGCAGTGAGTTGGTGTTCTCGTTTGAGTTCCCTGAGCGCCCCGGCGCGCTGTCGAATTTTCTCAATCAGCTCGGCTGTCAGTGGAATATCTCTATGTTTCACTACCGCAACCACGGCGCCGCCTATGGCCGTGTGTTGGTGGCCATGCAAGCCGAGCGCAGCGAGCTCAAAGCGCTGTCGAAGTTTCTCGACGGTATCGGTTACCCGTGGACCAATGAGACGGACAATCCAGCCTGCCAGTTCTTTTTAAGTCACTGACGCTCTAGCTCAGTCGCTATCGATTGGCGCAGGATCGGCTTCGTGGTGGTTTAGATCGCCCAGTCGACGGATCTGAATCGCCTCGACGCCGGTGCCTGCGAGTGCATCGGAGATCACTACTACGCGATCCTCAGGGCTGAACTCGTCGCGCTGCATCATAATTGCCGCGGCGGTGCCGAGAGTTTTTTCCGGGTCTGAGCTAAAGTTAATGCGATAGCTGAGCACGTTGCGGTTGAGCACTAGTTGGCGGCGTGTGCGGCTGTCGTTGGTGAATGCGCAGATAATCGACTGCTGCGGATGGCAGTTGGTCACTAGATCGGCCATGCGTCCGCGTCGGGTCGGCACTATGATCGCTTTTGCTACAATTGACTCGGCCAAGTTGACGGCCGCTTGTGCAATTTGCTGTTTATCGTGGTTCCCTTCGAGTTTATCGGTAAAGCGCAAGCCGCGACTATTCTCGGTGGAGCGGGCAATGCGATCGAGGATTTCAACGCACTTAGTGGGGTATTTGCCGATGGTGGTCTCGCCGGAGAGCATAATGGCGTCGGCCTCTTCGTAGACGGCATTGGCAACATCGGTGACTTCGGCGCGAGTTGGCATCGGATTGTCGATCATTGACTCTAGCATATGGGTGGCGACAATCACGCGGCGCCCTTTTTCAGCGCAGCTGCGGATAATACGGCGCTGTACGCGCGGTAGATGCTCGAGCGGTATCTCCACGCCGAGATCGCCGCGCGCCACCATAATGCCATCGGCGACGTCGACAATCTCTTGCATATTTTTAATCGCCTCTTGGTCTTCGAGTTTGGCGATCGCCTTAATTTTGTCTGCTTTACTGCCAAGCAGCTCGCGCAGCTCAAGCACATCTTTAGCTTCGCGAACAAAAGAGAGGGCAATGAAATCGACCTCTTGCTCAACGGCAAAGGCGATATCGCGACGATCCTTTTCGGTAATTGCCGGCAAGTTGACACGAATGCCGGGCAAATTGACGTGACGTCGGCTTTTAAGCAAGCCGCCATCTATTACGGTGCACTGCATAACTCGCTCTTCCTTGCTGAGCACTTCTAGGTTGATCAGGCCGTTGTCGACGGTAATGATGTCACCGATATTGACGTCATTGATCAGATCGTCGTAATTGATTCGAATAGAGGAAGCCTCTACATCCTCTTCACCGCGGGCGACGACCGAAATGGTATCGCCGGCGCGCAGATGCAGCTCATCGGCAATATCGCCAGTGCGGATCTCAGGCCCTTGGGTGTCGAGCAAAATTGCAATCGGGTGGTGCAGTTTGCGGTTGAGGGTACGGATTGCCTTAATTACTTTAGCGTGTGAATCGTGGTTGCCGTGAGACATATTGAGTCGGGCCACGTTCATACCGGCTTTGGCCAGTTTTTCCAGCATATCAAAGCTTTCGGAAGCTGGTCCGATAGTGCAGATTATTTTAGTTTTGCGCATATTAGCTCACGTTCTGTAGCGATGTAGTCGAGTGGGATATCCCACGCTTGGGGGGTGATTTTAGCAACTTCTTGGCAGCTGTGGGCGAGCCCGACAAAAACCGCGCGGCGCTCGCTATCGAACTCGGCTAGTGCGCGGTCGTAGTAGCCAGCGCCCATGCCGACGCGATTGCCGCTGCGATCAAAGCCGACGAGCGGTACAACGATCACCTGACAGCTTTGCAATGAAGCGTATGAGCGCGGTGAGGCGGGTTCGAGAATGCCGAAGCGGTTGGCGACAAGAGCCGATTTTTTGCCCCACAGCGCCCAACGCATCTGTCGTTGCGGTTCAATGATCGGTAGCAAACACGCACTGCCGCGAGCAGTACAGCTTTGAAAAAGAGGATGGGTGGAGATCTCGCCATCACTCGCACTGTAGAGTGCGAGCTGCTTGGCTGAGTGAAACCAGGTCTGTTGATCGAGCTGTTTTGCCACGGCCTGAGCGGCTGCGCGCTGCTCCTCATCAGAGAGAGTGCGGCGTTGGTTGCGCAACGCTGTGCGCAGGGTGTCAGTAGCCATAGTAGATTCTGGATTTAGAGAGTAGAGCCCAAGGTGCCGCTGTCTACATGGCCTTGAACCGAAAGGTTCAAGGGGGCGACGCAGGGAGTGCTTCAGGCTTTCCGTCGAGCGGACATGCACAACAGCTCTCACGCAGCGAGGCCGGGTAAAAAGTATCGGCTCAAGGACTTCGCGACTGGCCAACACCCCAGGTGATAATTAGTCTAGCACAGGCGCAGCGAGGCTCGACAGGGTTGCGATAAGATTTTTTCTTTAGTTCAACCGATCCAGTGCGGCTTCTACACGCTCTAGCGCGCTGTCGATTATCGCGGCGCTCTCGCTCTGTGCACTGCTATTGTCGCGGTTGGTAATCAGCTCATAGGCCAGATTGAGGGCGGTCATTACCGCAATCCGGTCCAGACCAATTATGGCGCCACCGCGGCGCACCTCTTGCATTTTCTCGTTGAGTAGCTCTGCGGATTGCTCAAGTGCAGCGCGATCCTCTGGTTGACAGGCGACTTGATACTCTTTGTCGAGGATCTTAATTTTTAATGAGTTGCTCATGAGTGTTGCCCCTACTGATCCGTGTTGAGGCCGCGCAAGCGGTTTATCATTAACTCAATCTTTTGACGAGCCAATTCGTTCTGTTCAAGCAGTTGGCTGCGTTCAGTCAGCAGAGCAGACTGGCGCTCAATTAGTTGCTGATTATCGCGCTTCAACTGTTCGCAGAGGGCGATCAGTAGCTCAATTTTTTCCAATAACGGGTGGTCTGGATCAGTCATGATTGTGAGAAAAACGCTCGCAGTGCTGTGGTGGTGTAAAAGTGCAAGTTTCGCAGATATTTGAGCACTATAGGCGCGGGCTCTGCGCGGGTCAATCGCGCCGCGTTCGGGCTGTCTGGTTCTGATGCAGCAGCTTCGCAACGGTGCTAGGATAGCCACCGATGAAAAGTTTAAAAAGTGGGGCAGTGCGGTGGATTTCGAACAGATAGAAGCATTTTTTTATGAGCTGCGGCTCTCAGTGACGCCCTCTTCTTACCACGGTTTTGTCTGTGGTCGGATAGCTGCTGGCGCCGTCTCGATTGACGAACTGGTGACCCTCTCCTCTGACTGGTTGACGCTCGATGAAGAGCGCGCCGCTGCCGCCGATGACGCTTTGCGCGACTATTTGGCGTTGGTTATTGAAGGGATCTCGGACGAAGGCTTTAGTTTTCAACTACTGCTGCCCAGTGAGGAGCTGCCTCTAGCCGATCGCCTCGCCGCTACGGGTGAGTGGTGCGGGGCGTTTCTCTCCGGTGTAGGCGAAGGTCTTGGCGGTGCATTTAATGTCACCGAAGAGGGTCGCGAAGCGCTTGAGGATCTCGCCGCGATCGCTCAAGTTTCGACAGATTTGCAGGGCGATGATGACGAAGAGCGCGACTATGTCGAGCTGTGTGAATATATCCGTGTGGCGGTACAACTGCTGTTTGACGACCTGCGCGGCGGTGAGCAGCCACCTGCGCCGACTATTCACTAAACCTTACGCCGATGATTGCCCTCAAAGAGTACGCACAGCGCCGTCGCGAGTTGATGGCGCAAATGGTCCCCGACAGTATTGCGATTATTGCTGCCGCTCCAGAAGCGGTGCGCTCACGCGATACACATTACCCCTACAAACAGAGTACTAACCTCAGTTATCTGAGCGGTTTCCCAGAGCCGCAGGCGGTACTGGTGTTAATGCCTGGCCGCGCGCAGGGTGAGACAGTCCTGTTCTGTCGAGAAAAGGATGCGCTGCGAGAAACCTGGGACGGCTTTCGCTACGGCCAACAGGGCGCTATTGAGCAGTTTGGCATGGATGATGCTTTTCCCATCGACGACCTCGACGAAATACTGCCGGGACTGCTCGAGGGCAAGTCGCGGGTCTACTACGCCATCGGCAAACAGCCCGACTTTGACCGCCAGCTGCTCGACCATGTGCAGCAACTCGGCGATAGCCAAGGTCGCGGCGCTATACCTCCCGGAGAGTTTGTCGATCTCGACCACACGCTGCACGAAATGCGCCTGATTAAAACCGCCGCTGAATTGAAGCTGATGCGTCAAGCCGCGACAATTTCAGCGCAAGCACACTGTTTGGCGATGCAGCGCTGCACTCCAGGGCTCTACGAATATCAGCTGCAAGCGACCATCGAACACCACTTTGCCGACTGTGGCGCCGCCGCTCCGGCCTACACCACCATTGTTGGCGGTGGCAACAACGGCTGCACGCTGCACTACATAGACAACCGCGCACCTTTGGTTGACGGTGAGCTGGTGTTGATCGATGCCGGCTGTGAATACGCTGACTACGCGGCAGATATTACCCGCACGTTCCCGGTCAATGGCCGTTTTAGCCGCGCACAGTCCGCCATCTACGATCTGGTTTTGGCGGCTAACAATGCGGCAATTAAAGCAGTGCGTGTCGGTAAACCGTTCAATGTTGCCAACCGGGTGACGGTCGAGGTGATCACCGCCGGTTTGGTTGATCTGGGTATTCTCGATGGCGAAGTCAATGAGTTGATTGAGCGCGGTGCCTACCGCGAGTTTTACATGCACAGCGCAGGCCACTGGTTGGGGATGGATGTACACGATGTCGGTGACTACAAGATTCAAGGCCAGTGGCGAGAATTTGAGCCTGGCATGGTGCTGACTATTGAGCCTGGCATCTATATCCCGCGCACGGCCAAGGCGGTTGCAGAGAAGTGGCGCGGTATTGCGGTGCGTATCGAAGACAATATCGTCGTCAAAAAGCGCGGGGTTGAAAATATGACTCGGCAAGTACCCGTCGAGCGCAGTGAAATTGAGAAACTGATGCGAGCGAAGCGCCGATGAGTCAGCCGGGGAGCCATCACAATTGTGATATTGCCATTGTCGGTGGCGGCATGGTCGGCTCGCTGTTGGCCTTAACCCTGGCTGCTCAGCAGCAGCGATTGCAACAGGCGGGTTGCCAACCGTGGCGTATTACTGTGTTAGAGCGCTCAGCATCCAGCCCTCAAAAACCATCGGCCGATGCGCCACTGGCCGGGCGCACCACCGCATTGAGTGCCTCGACCTGCCAGCACTTAGAACAGTTGGGTCTGTGGGGCAACTTGCAAGCGCAGTGCGCAGCGATAAGCACCATTCATGTCAGTGAGCGCGGTTCATGCGGGCTGACCCACTTGCGAACAGCAGAAAATCAGCTCGAGGCGTTTGGTTATGTGGTTGAAAACGCGCTGTTGTTGGCGGAACTGCGCGCGGCCATCAGCGCCGCCGCGATTGATTGGCGCGCTCCGGCACAGGTAGAGCAGATGGTGGCCGGTGGTGAACAGCAGCGGCTTATCTTGGGCGATGGGGAGATTGCGGCCAGTTTGGTAGTGAGTGCTGAGGGTGCCAATAGTGCGCTGCTGGCCGGATTGGGTATCCGCAGCGAGCGAACGGATTACCAACAACAGGCAATTATTGCTAATTTGGCACTGGCCCAGCCGCACAACGGCGTCGCCTATGAGCGCTTTGATCGCGCTGGTCCCATGGCCCTGCTGCCACTCACCAGCCAACAGGGGCTGCACCGCACAGCCTTGGTTTGGACCCACGCCGAGGGGGATGAGCAGCGCTGGATTGAGGCGAGTGACGCGGAGTTCTGTCGCGAAATAGAGCGGCTGTTTGGCGAGCGTATTGGCGGGGTTACCGCAGTGGGCGAGCGCCGTGCGTTTGGTTTGGCGCTGCAGCGCAGCAGTGAGCAAGTGCGTCGCGGCCTGGTCGTGCTCGGCAATGCTGCCCATGCGCTGCACCCTGTGGCCGGCCAGGGATTTAACCTGTCAGTGCGCGATGTTGCGGCGCTAGCTGAAGAGTTGTTGCGCGCCCGCTTGGCCGGTGACAGCCCCAGCGAGTTGTCGACACTGCAGCGCTACCAGCAGCGCCAACAAAGCGATCAACAGCAGACCATTTTGTTTAGCGATCTGCTGCCGAAATTATTTAGCAGCCGTCTCCCCGGCGTAGCTGCACTGCGGCGCAGTGGTCTAGCCGCTATGGATCTTTTGCCGCCACTGCGCCAGCGTTTTGCACAGTTTGGCATGGGCAGTGACAGAGGGGCCGAACAATGAGCGAAGCAGCAATGCAGCAGTGCGATGTCGCGGTGGTCGGGGCGGGCGTAGTGGGAAGCTGCGCTGCGTTGGCGCTGGCCAAGCTCCCTGTAAACGTGGTGCTGATCGAGGCGCGTGAAGCGACAGCAGTGCACTCCCAGTCGGGGTTTGACCCGCGGGTGATGGCGCTCAACAGCCATGCTCAACAACTCCTTGATCAGCTGGGTGTCTGGCAAGCTATTGGATCACAGCATGGCACGCCCTACCAACAAATGCGTGTTTGGGATGGTGATGGCAGCGGCAAGATAGCGTTTAGCGCTTCCTCGCGCGGCACACTGGGCGCTATCGTAGAGCAGCAGCCGCTGTTGACAGCGCTGCAACAACAGCTAGAGCACGCCGGGGTCACAATTGAACGACCAGCCGCTGTGGTCTCTGAGCATCGCAAGGATGGCGGTATGGTGTTGGAGCTGTCCAGTGGCCGACAGCTCTCAGCGCAACTGGTGGTTGCTGCAGATGGAGCTCAGTCGCCGCTGCGCGAGCGGCTCGGCTTTGCCACGCGCAGCTGGAGCTATGGCCAGGATGCCATTATCACCACGGTGCGCACAGAGCGGCCGCACCAGTCGATCGCCTATCAACGTTTTACTGCGCACGGCCCGCTGGCTTTGCTGCCACTTGGCGGCGACGGCCGCTACTGTTCTCTGGTTTGGTCGCAAACTAGCAGCGAGGCCGAACAGTTGATGGCGCTCGACGAAGAGCAGTTTTGTCGCCAGTTAAGTTATGCCAGTGAGGCGGTGTTGGGTTGTATAGAGGGGTGTGATCAGCGCTACCGTGTACCGCTCACCCAGCGCCATGCCGTCGATTATATTCAAGCCAATGTGGCGTTAATCGGCGATGCTGCGCACGCCATTCATCCGCTGGCTGGGCAGGGTGTCAATCTGGGCTTGAAAGATGTCGCGGTGCTTGCAGAGGTGTTGGTCGCAGCGGTGCAAGTGGCGGGC
>Ga0209137_1004556_pt1 | contig 10960 bp, 10 predicted proteins | sample SaaInl5LU_22_DNA_FD_184642 | JGI IMG/M metagenome (GOLD analysis project Ga0209137, IMG submission 184642) | Marine microbial communities from expanding oxygen minimum zones in the Saanich Inlet - ESP_105LU_22_DNA (SPAdes) (version 2) | ecosystem: Environmental > Aquatic > Marine > Intertidal...
GAAAGTGGTTCTTCTGATGCAATTCGACTAATTGAACGTGTTGGAGGTATAAATACCGAAATTTTAGCAGGAACGGCAAGTGCCATTTCTAGTAGTTTTGATATTAAAGTAAAAATAGTCTATGATGATTTAGGAAACTGGACATTATCTGTTGATCCAACTGCTGGAGAAAATTTTGTATTCGAAGCAACTGCAAATTATCCTGTTTCGGGTATAGCGCCTTATTTTGGTATACAGTGTAATTATACTTCCTCTAACAGCACTAAGTTTTATTATGACGATTTTTATGTAGGCGATATTATTGTAGACACTGATCCTCCAGTTGCTTTGAATATAGTTGTTTTGAATGCCAATGAGTTAGATGTTTTGTTTGACGAACCGTTGGAGCAAGCTTCAGCTGAGGATATAATCAATTATAGCTTAGATAATGGCTTGGGAAATCCCATTTCCGCAGTTCAAGATGCTTCTAATTTAGCGCAAGTTAGACTCACCTTTTCTGCTAGTTTTACTATTGGTAACTCTTACCAACTTACTTCGGAAAATATAGCAGATTTAAGCAATAATCTTAGCTTACTTAGTACACTTCCCTTTACTTATCTCATAGCTGAAACTCCAGTTTTTGGAGATGTAGTAATTAATGAGTTTATGTGTGATCCTTCACCCATTCAAGGTTTGCCAGAAGTAGAGTTTATAGAAGTTTACAACCGAAGTTCAAAATATTTTAACTTAGAAGATTGGAAGATTGGAGATGCTTCTAGTTTTGGAACATTAGATAATGCGTGGTTGTACCCTGGTGGGTACCTGCTTTTGGTGCCAAATGCTGCTTTACTTGACTATCCTATGGCGGTAGGTGTTAGTTCTTTTCCTAGTTTAAATAATAGTGGAGACGATATAGTTTTAGAAAACAACACAGGTTTACAAATAGATAAAATCGCTTACACCAGTAATTGGTACAAAGATGAAACGAAAGCAGATGGAGGTTTCAGTATAGAACGGATTAACCCTACGTTGTTGTGCTCAGGAATTTCTGATTGGAGCGCATCAAACGACTTAAATGGTGGTACACCTGGTTTGCAAAACAGTGTATATGATGTTACTCCAGATGTTACAGCTCCAGTACTTGTGAGTCATTTTGCTTTAGCTCCAAATTTTATTGAACTTAATTTTAACGAAGGATTAGATTCTGCATCTATTGCTGATGCAATTTACAGTTTTTCTCCTAGTTTAACAATCAATCAAATCTATATAACAGAAACCTATCCGAATACGTTTACCTTAGAGTTAAATGAAAACTTTGTACTTGGAGAATTCTACACACTCTTAATTGATGGGTTTAGTGATTGCAGTGGAAACAGCACCAGCATTGAAATAGAACTAATCTTACCAGAAGACGGACAAGGAAATGAATTAATCATTAATGAAATTCTGTATAACCCAATTACTGGTGGAGCTGATTATTTAGAGCTTTACAATACTTCAGATCAATATTTAGACCTTAAAGATTGGAGTATAGCAAACTATGATGACGATACTATTTCCAATATAACAGTAGTACCGGTGAATTATTTACTAGCTCCAAAAGAGTTCGTCGTACTTACAGAAGACTCGTCTGCGCAGTTAAATCAATATCCGTTTGCCGTAGCAGGTAAATTTATTGAGATGGACATGCCGTCTTTTAACAATGATTCAAATACGGTGTATGTGATGCTTAACGGAGCAATTTCTGATCGATTAAGCTATGATGATGACTGGCAATTTAAATTATTGGATGATTCTGATGGAAAGGCGTTAGAACGTTTTTCTTATACTGCGGAAACGAATGACTCTGATAACTGGCATAGCGCGTCAGAATCGGTTAGCTTTGGAACGCCGGGTAGAGAAAATAGTCAGGTAATTTCTATAGATTTTTTGGGTGATTTTTACTTGTCTTCCTCTACACTATCTCCGGATAATGATGGCTTTGAGGATGTTGTGATTTTAACTTATGAAATGAATAAACCTGATCTTGTAGCTACTGTGAGTGTGTATAACGATAGAGGTGTAGTAGTTAAAACCTTGGCAGAAAGCTTTCTTTTGGGTACAAAAGGCACCTTCTCTTGGGACGGGTTAAATCAAGACGCTAATAAAGCGAGTATTGGTCCGTATATTATTCTCTTTAAAGCTACAGATTTATCTACTGGAGAGGTATTAATAAAAAAGAAAGTTGTAACTTTAAGCGGAAAATTATAAACGTAGGTTATGAAAAAAATAGTTTTTGGCACTTTATTCATTTTCTCCTTTTCCTTTTTTAGTCCAGCTCAGTCTTACACCACCTCAATTGGGCTAAAAGGAGGGCTTTTTGGCTGGGGAGCACTAAATGGAAAACACTTTATCGCTGGCTCAAATGCATTAGAAGCAACAATTGGCGGTGGTAGAAATTTTACATGGTTTGAACTGCTTTATGAATGGCAAAATCCTACAAATTTGATAGACGGGTTAGATTGGTATGTAGGAGCTGGAGGTGCACTCGGTAGTTGGCGTAAAAATTATGATTTCGATGGATTTAACTCTGGTTTTCATTTAGGAGCAAGAGCAGTTGTCGGTTTAGATTATACTTTTTCTAGTATTCCCTTAAATTTAGCGTTTGATACTGGGCCCTATTTAGGCTTAATAAACAGCCCTGGGTTTGGTTGGCATGGAGGTTTTGCTCTACGGTTTATTTTAAATAGATAAGTAACTACAAAAAAAGTCGGATTAAAGATAGTCCGACTTTTTTTATGTTCATCTTTTTATTCTACATAGCTTAGCTTTAACATGTTTGATTTTCCTTTTTGTTCAATAGGAATCGAAGCAATGTTAATTACTAATTCACCTTCGTTAAGAAGGCCTTGTTTTTTTAGTAAATATTTAATGTCTGCAATAGTATGATCTGTGCTCACCATTTTGTCGTAATAAAAAGCACGTACACCCCAAACTAAATTTAATTGTGTAAGAATTTGTTTGTTTCCTGTAAACACAAAAATGGTAGCTTTTGGTCTTTGAGATGCAATTTTATATGCTGTATATCCAGAAAACGACATAGTAACAATACCATCGGCTTCAACACGTGAGGCTAATCTACATGCGTTAAAACAAATACTATCAGATATAAAGCGTTCTTGGTTTTTTTCAGGTAATTCTTCTTTGTGATAAATTCCTCCGAAGTCTTCTATTTCTGTTACAATATTGCTCATTGTCTTTATTACTTCAACCGGAAACTTACCTACAGATGTTTCTCCAGATAGCATAACAGCATCAGCTCCGTCTAAAACGGCATTTGCAACGTCATTTACTTCTGCTCTAGTAGGGGTAACACTTGTAATCATAGATTCCATCATTTGCGTAGCTACAATTACTGGTTTAGCATGATGATAGCCTTTTTTAATGAGCATTTTTTGAATCAATGGTACATTTTGATATGGAACCTCTACACCTAAATCTCCTCTAGCAACCATAAGTGCATCGCTTTCTTTTACGATTTGATCTATATCTTCTACAGCTTCTGGTTTTTCAATTTTAGCAATTACTTTTGCTTTTTTGTGTTGATTAGAAATGATGTGTTTTAGTTCAATTATATCTCTTGCAGAACGCACAAAAGATAGTCCTATCCAATCCACGTTGTGCTCTAAAGCAAAGGCTAAGTCTTCTCTGTCTTTTTCGGTAAGAGATGGAAGTGAGATCTTTGTTTGTGGAAGGTTAACTCCTTTTTTAGAAGAAAGTATACCGCCATGCACTACCTTTGCATTGATTATGTTGCCATCAGATGCAATAACTTCTATTTGAAGTTTCCCATCGTCCAACAAAATACGTTCTCCAGGTTTAACATCTCTTGCTAACTGTTCGTAGTTAATCGCAATGCGTTTTGCGGTTCCTAGATGGTCTTTGTCCGTACAAATCTCAATTGCTGCTCCATTAATTAGTTCAATTGCGTTGTTTTCAACTTCGCGCACCCTTATTTTTGGACCTTGTAAATCTGCAAGAATGGCAACGTTTAAGCCCGTTTCTTCATTTAATTCGCGAATTGTTTTAATAGTACTCAGGTGTACATCATGAGAACCGTGTGAGAAATTTAATCTGGCAACGTTTAGCCCGGATAGAAACATTTCTTTCAAGACGGCTTTATCGGCACACGCTGGTCCAATAGTAGCTACAATTTTTGTTTTTTTCATAATTAAAATATCAATTTATCAGCAGATTTAAGTGTATCAACATCTAGATTGAATGCTGTAATAATTCCACTGTTTTGTTTTAAGTCGGCAACTAACTCTGAAATATCTAGCAGGTAGTTTTCTCTTAAAACTAAAAAATAATCTATTTGAGGCTCTTCAGGAATCAGATATTTTCCTCCACCCTTATTTTTTATAAAGTAGTATTCAATATGATTTGTCTCGTCAAACCACTCATAAAAAGAATGTTCTGATACTACACCTCCTTTTTTATTACTTACGCAAAACGGTTCATTCGCTTTTGTAAGTCGTAAACTCATTTGTTCATTGAGTGCCCAACATAACCTATAGTCTGGGTGGTGACTACATATACCCACTAAATCAAAATCTACGTTAGCTTCTAATTTTAAAATATGTTTGGCCATAAACAACTAGTGTTACTAGAGTAAAGGTATAGAAATAAACGTGTGTTTGTATGAATATCCTGTTAAAGTTCGCCCATTAGGATAAGTGTCTCTTGGGCAGCAGCTTGTTCAGCAATTTTTTTCGATGTTCCTGTACCTAATCCGTATGTCTGACTATTGATTTCTACTTCGACTTTGTACAACCAATTTTCTCCTTTATTTTCCTCAGTTACTACTTTGAAATCTAAAATGAGTTTATTTTTTTGTGTCCAAATAAAAAGTTTGCTTTTAAAGTCTATTTCTTCTTCTAAAAGCGTAGTTAAATCAACATACTTTCTAAATATGTGGTGGTTTACAGTTTTATGAACTGCTTGGTAGCCACCATCTAAGTAAATAGCTCCAATAAGTGCTTCAAGTGCATTTCCTTCTAAGGTAGAAATCTTAATGGATCTTCCTTTTTGATAGATAATATGCTTTCGTAACTGTATTCTTTCGGCAATGGAAGAAAGTGATTTTCTACTTACAACCTTGGATTTAAGTTTAGTTAAATAGCCTTCATCTTCTTCCGGAAACTTGTCATATAAATAATTCGCAATTACCGCATCAAAAATGGCATCTCCTAAAAATTCAAGTCGTTCATTGGATTTGAGCGTACTCGACTTGTTTGAGATTGATTTGTGTGTAAGAGCTTCGTAAAAATAAGACAGATTTTTTGGTCTATAACCAAACGTTTTAATTATAAATCGGATAAGCTGTATGTCTTTTTTATTTCGTTTGACCGAACTAAATATTGAGAACCAGCGAACCAAATTTAAGCTTTGAATTTTTTGAAAATAGCAGATGTATTGTGTCCACCAAACCCGAAGGTATTTGATAAAGCTACATTCACCGTTCTTTTCTGTGCTTTATTGAAGGTAAAGTTTAACTTATTGTCAATCTCAGGGTCTTCATTTACATGGTTAATCGTTGGAGGTACAATGTCGTTTTGAACCGCTAAAATACATGCAATAGCTTCTATTGCTCCAGCAGCACCTAACAAATGACCTGTCATCGATTTTGTTGAACTTATGTTCAAGTTGTAGGCGTGCTCTCCAAAGACAGCTTTTATCGCCTTTGTTTCTGCAATATCACCTAATGGAGTAGATGTACCGTGTACGTTTACATAATCTACTTCTGTTGCGCTCATTTCGGCATCTTCTAACGCAGATAACATAACATTTCTTGCTCCAATTCCTTCCGGGTGAGGAGCCGTCATGTGATAAGCATCTCCAGACATACCTCCACCAGCAAGCTCTGCATAGATTTTTGCACCTCTTTTCACTGCATGTTCGTACTCTTCAAGAATAAGTGCTCCTGCACCTTCTCCTAAAACAAAACCATCTCGTTCTGCATCAAATGGGCGCGATGCCGTTTGAGGAGAGTCGTTTCGTGTACTTAAGGCTTTTAAACCATTAAAACCTCCCATACCCATTTCGTTAACAGCAGCTTCTGAACCTCCTGTAACAATTGCGTCTGCTTTTCCTAAACGAATTAGGTTAAAAGCATCAATTATCGCATTTGTAGAAGATGCACATGCACTAACAGTAACGTAATTAGGACCTCTTAATCCGTATTTAATGGAGATATGACCAGAAGCAATATCTGCAATCATTTTTGGGATAAAGAATGGGTTGAAACGTGGTGTTCCATCGCCAGAAAAGAAATTTTGGGCTTCGTCTTGGAAAGTTTTTAATCCACCAATACCTGAACCCCAAATTACTCCAACTCTGTCTTTGTTTAATGTTTCTAAAACATCTAAACCAGAATCTACCATGGCTTCTGTAGCAGAAACCATGGCATATTGTGAAAATTGATCTAATTTTCTGGCTTCCTTACGGTCTATGTGATCCGTAACATTAAAGTTTTTAACCTCACAAGCAAATTGAGTTTTAAATTTAGAAGCATCAAATTGTTGTATGATGGCAGCACCACTTTTTCCTTCTAATAATCCGTTCCAATATTCTTCAACTGAATTACCGATAGGCGTCAACGCACCTAAACCTGTTACAACAACTCTTTTTAACTCCATAAAATTTAAATTAAATTCTACCTACTTTTTGGGATCAATTACTTTGCGTTCTCTTCAATGTAAGAAACAGCGTTTCCTACAGTTTGGATGTTCTCCGCCTGATCGTCTGGAATTGCAATATTGAATTCTTTTTCAAATTCCATAATTAATTCTACTGTATCTAGAGAATCTGCTCCTAGATCGTTTGTAAAAGAAGCTTCTGCTGTTACTTCACTTTCTTCTACTCCTAATTTATCAACTATAATTGATACTACTCTTGAATGGATATCAGACATGTCTTTAATCTTTTAAAGGGTTAATTCGAGGGCAAAGAAAAAATTAAACTTTAATATATCAAAATTTTTAGCGATAATAATGGATAACTTGGTCTTTATTTTTCCTTTTTATATCGGGTACTTTGGCTGTTTTACTTGGGTATCCCACAGGAATTAGAAGATATGGTCTTTCATTTTCAGGACGATTTAATGCTTTAATTAAAAAGTTCATCGGACTAGGAGTGTGCGTTAAAGATACCAATCCTGCATTATGTATAGCGCTCAGCAACATTCCACACGCAATTCCAACAGATTCAGATACATAATAATTATTTTTCTTTTCTCCGTTTATTAGGTCATACGGTTTTTTCATCACAACTATAATCCAGGGTACAATATCAATAAATTCTTTTTCCCAATCTGTTCCAAGCGGAGCCAAATCTTTTAACCATTCTTCTGTCATTCTACCTTTGTAAGATTTATACTCTTCTTTTTCTGCTAGTTTGCGAATTTCTGATTTTAGGGGTTTGTTGGAGATTAAACAGAATGTCCACGGCTGTTTATGCGCACCCGATGGAGCTGTGCTGGCCGACATAATAATGTTTTCTAATACTTCTAACGGTATTGGTTTATCTGAGAAATCACGTACTGACCTTCTGGTGTTAAGCCATTGGTAGTAGGCTGCTGATTTGTTAATCATTTCTTCAGCATTATAGTTTTCTCCCTTATAGTCAATGAACGGATGCTCTTCTGTTTTCATGTTAATTTCTTTAGTACGTGTGTTAAATATAAGTAACATTCATAACTTTGCAGAATTATGAATGTCAAGAGAATTGTAATTTTTGCTTCGGGAGGAGGTTCGAACGCTGAAAAAATAATGCAACACTTTGCATCAACATCAACTGTTGAGGTTGTCAAAGTGGTGTGTAATAATCCAAAAGCAGGCGTAATTAGTAAAGCTCAGGCCTTAGAAATGCCGGTTGCTGTTATTTCTAATTCTGATGCAGCGAACGCAAATCTTCTCGGTGAGCTTTGTATAGGTGCAGACTTAATTGTTTTGGCTGGATACTTAAGGAAAATTCCAATTGATTTTATTGCTAAGTTCAACGATAAAATTATTAACTTACACCCTAGTTTATTGCCTAATTATGGAGGAAAAGGTATGTATGGAGAACATGTTCATAAAGCTGTATTGCAGAATAAAGAACCTGAAACAGGTATAACAATACACTATGTAAATGAAAATTTTGATGAAGGAAGGATTATTGCACAGTTTAGAACGAAACTTTCTGATACTGAAACCTTATCTTCTGTTCAAAGTAAAATACAATTTCTTGAACATAGCTATTTTCCGTTTGTGATAGAAACAGTTTTAAAATCAAAGTAAAATGTTAGCGTTTTTTAGTGCCTTTTCATGGACAGAATTCTTCGAGGCTTTTATGGTACTGTTTGCTGTAATTGATATTGTGGGTTCTATTCCGATAATTATAAAAGTAAAAGCATCTACAGGTGATATTCATCCCTGGTGGATTTCTTTAGTTTCGCTCGGACTAATGATTGCTTTCTTGATTTTAGGGAAAAGCATTCTTGGTTTGTTTCACGTGGAAGTGGAGGAATTTGCTGTTGCGGGTGCCTTAATTTTATTTGCCATGGCCTTAGAAATGGTAATGGGAATAGAGTTATTTAAAGACGACGGAGGAGGAGGGAAAACAGCAAGTATTGTACCCTTGGCTTTCCCAATTATTGCAGGTGCCGGTTCTATGACAACAATTATATCTCTGCGAGCAGAGTATGAAATGATTAACATAATGCTGGCAATTTTAATTAATATTATCGTTGTATTTTTTGTTTTAAAACTCACGAAAAGAATAGAACGCATTTTGGGTCCAGGTGGAATAGCTATTTTGAAAAAAGTATTTGGTATTATTCTGTTGGCAATTGCAATTAAGTTATTTGCAAGTAATGTTCCGGCATTATTTGATGGCATGCCACAGAAAGATAAGGCAGAACAAACACATTAAGTTAGAAAACAAAGAAGGCTGTTGAATTCAACAGCCTTCTTTTATTATTCTCTATCCGACTTAATTAAACGTCTGGCATTTCTCTTGTAAATGAAGGAATTCCTGTGATATCCATACCTGTTATAAGTAAATGAATGTCGTGTGTTCCTTCATAGGTAACTACAGATTCTAAGTTGGCCATATGACGCATCATAGAGTACTCAGATGTAATCCCCATTCCACCATGAATTTGGCGTGCTTCTCTTGCAATGTTTAGTGCAATTTCAACATTGTTTCTTTTTGCCATTGAAATTTGAGCAGATGTTGCTTTTCCGTCGTTTCTGAGTTGACCTAAACGCAGCGTAAGCAATTGAGCTTTTGTAATTTCTGTTAGCATTTCAGCCAATTTCTTTTGGATCAGCTGAAAAGCTCCAATAGGTACATTGAATTGCGTTCTTTCTTTAGAATACCTTACGGCTTGATCATAGCAATCCATAGCAGCTCCTAAGGCTCCCCATGCAATACCAAAACGTGCAGAGTCTAAACAAGACAGTGGTGCTCCTAAACCAGATCTTCCGGGTAAAATATTAGATTTAGGCACTTTTACATTTACGAAAATCAACTCTCCTGTTGATGAAGCGCGTAAAGATAGTTTACCGTGCATTTCAGGTGTTGAAAAACCTTCCATTCCACGTTCTACGAGTATTCCGTGTATTCTACCTGTTTCGTCTTTTGCCCAAACCACTGCTACGTCTGCAAAAGGTGCGTTAGAAATCCACATTTTTGCTCCGTTAAGGATAACATTTTCTCCATCGCCTGCATCTTTAAAATGCGTTGTCATACCTCCAGGGTTTGATCCATGATCTGGCTCTGTTAAACCAAAGCAGCCCATCATTTCTCCTGTAGCTAATTTTGGTAAAAACTTTTGTTTGTGCTCTTCAGAACCATATTTCCAAATAGGATACATAACAAGCGAACTTTGAACTGAAGCAGTAGAGCGCAATCCAGAATCGCATCGCTCTAATTCTTGCATGATTAGTCCATAAGAAATTTGATCTAATCCCGGACCCCCATATTCCTCAGGAATGTATGGTCCAAATGCACCAATTTCTCCTAGTCCACTTAAAATATGCATAGGAAAAGTTGCCTTTTCATAATGTTCGTCAATTATAGGTGAAACCTCTTTTTTAACCCATGCTCTTGCAGCGTCTCTTACAAGTTTGTGTTCTTCAGAAAGAAGGTCATCCATATTGTAATAATCTGGGTGTGTATATAAATCTGTTGCCATGAATAATCTGTTTTGTTTAAAATCTCTACAAATTTAATTAATTCTTGTTGATTTTTAACTTGCTTTTGTGTAGTCATTTGCAAAAGCCCATTATTTTTGTGCACTCTATGTTAAACCGTATCATTTGTTTAAGTTTAGGATTGATGCTAACTTCAATGTTCAATGTTTCTTTTGGGCAGGAAGAATTTGAGTTGCAGCCTAGAACTGATCCTTATCCGGGCTTTGTTTTATATATATTGCTTTTTATGGTCGGACTCATCTCGGCGGCTAAAGCAATTAAGCCTTCTGTTTTTAAATCTCTTAGTACTGCAGTTTTTTCTAATGGATCACTAACTCAAAGTATACAAGATGGTTTTTCTCCACTCAACTCAGGAGGATTATTACTCTTACTTAATTATTTTCTTGCACTCTTAACCTGCACTTATCTAACGATTGATTATTACAATGAAGTGTTAACCCATTTATATTTGCCATTTAGCTACTTCTTTTTTATTCTTTTCTCTTTCTTTTTGGTCAGTTTTATAATTGGTGATTTTAAGGTGTTTGCAGAAAGTATTCAAAACCACTTCTTTTTTCATCAATTTTTAGGTTTACTTCTCCTTCCTTTATTGTTTTTGTGGATTTTAAACTATTCCTATACACCTTATTTTGTTATCATCTTTATTTTCTTACTCTTTGCAACTCAATTATATCGCTGGTTTAGGGGAGGAGTCTTTGCATTGTATCACGGAGTGAGGTGGTATTATTTTATTTTGTACTTTT
>Ga0209137_1004558_pt1 | contig 10954 bp, 14 predicted proteins | sample SaaInl5LU_22_DNA_FD_184642 | JGI IMG/M metagenome (GOLD analysis project Ga0209137, IMG submission 184642) | Marine microbial communities from expanding oxygen minimum zones in the Saanich Inlet - ESP_105LU_22_DNA (SPAdes) (version 2) | ecosystem: Environmental > Aquatic > Marine > Intertidal...
CAAGGATAAAAATATTGTTACGATTTTCGAGTGATAATTTTGTAGTTTTCCATTATTTTTGTTACTATAAATTTATTTTGATGATAATTTTGTTTTACTATTTTATAATTTTTTATTTTTATTACTGATAATAGTTTGAAAATGCATTTTAATGATCATTTCAATTGAAACTATCAGTTTGGCTCGATCAGTTTCAGCCACTTTTTTACTTTTATCTCGATAATAAAGCCAAATATATTGCAATTCTTCCTGAAAAATCCATAAAATATTGTTATTATTTACTAATAATATTATTATTTTGTTACTATCTATAGTTTTATCCAATGATATATATAATTATTACTTATTACGATCAATCTTACCTATAATTTATAATTGAGAGAAAACATTTTGATTACTATTATTAGAGTCATTTTGATAATTTATTGAGAATAGTTTATTACTATTGTTCAATCACATAAAAACAAGAAAATAGAGCCAATATTATTACTAATACAAGTTCTATCTATATAGGCTCGCTTCGCTCGCCGAAAGGTCGAATCGACCAATCCATCCTACTTATATAATATTGAGAGAAACTCGAATTATAAAGCCAAAAAATATGCATGTGTCACCGATTACCGTTCTTCTTACTACAAAATTTAATTCCATAGTAATAAAAAGATTTCAAGAAAAAATAAATTTTGGCTCCATAATCGTTTGAGTTTGAATGGAAATTATAAAATCTTTAGCAATAATAAAAAACAATCCAAATCCAGGCAGTGGCTAAAGCCACGCACTGCGTGCGCCTGGATTTGGATTTCGTCGTGTATTTCATTCGTGTTAAAGGCACTAAAATCTTCTAGCATCAGGGGGAAACCAAGGTTTCCCCCTTACCCCCCTTCCTTGTTATTTTGCGTTTTATACGTCTAATAACATACCTTTTACCAAGGGGTGCGACTCATATACATCTACCCTTGTATATTATACAAAGAAATTATTTCTAAAGCTTTTCTCTCCATTATTGCTAAATATATTTACTCAGGGTGGAACGATTGGTCGGTCCGCATGGATCGACCTTTCTGCGAACGCAGTGAGCATCATAACGGTTTTATATCCGGTACAAAGTCCTTCTTATTAAACCTGAATATATTGAAAAATGGGTATTCATTATCGATCAATTCATTTTCCATGGATCCCATTTTGTTGATTTTTATTTGTTGATTCCAAAATTGAAATACTTTATCAAAAAAGAATTGACCCCCCTTGTTAATTTTTCCCAAATATATTAGACATAATATATATCAATTAGCCATTTTGTATATCATTTAGCCATATGTTTGGTTATCTCGTATAACTTTTTTTGCCGATTATGTTTGGTGAATATTCTACAAAAAAGTTGAAATCCTATATATTTGTACAAATAATATAAACCAATGAGACTGAATATAAAATAACCTTTAAAAAACTAAACCTTTATAATAACATAATACTCATTAAAAGCCGTTTCTATACAATAATTGACATCTGACTGTTGTAATTGCTCTTTTATAAGGGTTAATTCCAGAATCCCGTTTTTTACACGATCGAAAATGCCTATTTTAACAGTATTAGGCTCGCTTCGCTCGCCCGTGGAACCGATTGGTCGGCTTAAGCCGACCTTTCACCGAGTGTAACGAGGTGATAATATCCCTTACCTTTTTATCATACTGTAGAGAATATTAGCACTTTGAGGGATGCAAAATTTGAAGAAGCATTTGAGACATGTGGTCCAGATATAGGGACTGTAGCAATACTATTTGCTATTTGGTGATAAAATTATTTACAAATGTATAATATGTTTTTATATCAGTACAATATCGTTCTCGAAAAATGGGTATTAATTATCGATCAATTCATTTTCCATGGATCCCATTTTGTTGATTTTTATTTGTTGATTCCAAAATTGAAATATATGTTGAAAACCATATTTGTCTTTTTTACTTTCAGCAATATATTTAGTTAATAATCAGCAAAATCATAATAAGTTTATTTGTATAAAATATAGACTATACTAAGTGTTGTATTTATTTGATATTATTTTTACAGTAATAGACATATTTAATGATATCAATATCCAGCAATTTAATTTTTTATATAGCTCGTGTATAGTAATAATTACTTTACTGGACAGTATTTACATAGTGTATATTATTTTGCCGGATATTGTGGATGATTATTTAGCAAAAAAATAGATTTCTTAAAAAATAATCTTAAATACTATTTTCGGTTGTACTTATATAGTAAATATGTTCTGTACTGTTTGTAATATTTCTTGTAGGGACAAATATTCTTATCAAAAGCACTGTAAATCGGCCAAACATCTTACAAATTCAAATGACCATATAGATGTATTTGATTGTGATTTTTGTGGTAAAAAATATCAATATAAGCACTCACTGAAATTCCATCAAAAAAAATGTACAGAATACCTTAAATCTGTCTCCACACAAACAAATGGTACTACTGATCTTTCTAGTTTTGATAAAAAACAATTAATAGAAAGAATAAATGAACTCCAAAAAGACGCCAAAATGAAGCAACTAGAAAGCGAAAATGAGTCTTTGAAACAGAAATTGAAGATATCCGAACTGGAAAATAAAATCACTCATAACACTATAACCAATAACACGACCAACAATATAACCAATAATATTACTATTAATGCATTCGGAAAGGAAAACCTCGATTATATTAATAATCAATTACTAATAGAGTGCATTCATTATGGTTATGATGGAATCCCATTTTTAATGAAAAAAATTCACGGTGATCCCGATCATCCGGAGAATCACAATATCAGAATCCGAGATAAGAGATTGAAAGATATTGACATTATGGGGGGAAAATGGAGAATGGGAAATAAAAGACCGTGATTCCACCATTGAAGATGCCGTGTATAAAGTCTCAGATACAATACGTGACGCATACGACGATAACAAAAAAGAGTTCCCAGAATTGAAACGATATCGGTTTGAAAAATATATTAAACGACTGTATAATGAAGAGAACACCAAATTACTCAAAGAAATTGCAAAAGAGACTGACAAAGTGATACTAGGTTTTAAAAAATCTAGGGTAAAATAGACCCATTCTTACCTAAGTTTCTTCTACAGTACATAAAACCGTACAAGAAACGATTGGTCGGTCCGCATGGATCGACCTTTCTGCGAACGAAGTGAGCATCTTATAGTTCAATCTTAATTGGCTCGCTTCGCTCGCCCGGCTTCCTTGTTATTTTTGCGTTTTACACATTTTGGAAATAATATAACGATTTACATTTCCTTTTTGTACCAATAATACTACAAAATTGTGGATTAATTGCCGCAAATATGAGTACAATAATACTAAGTAAAAGAATTGTTCGATTTATCATTATATAATTATAATATTATAATATTATTTTATGTCGAAAATCATTAAAATTTAGTACTTGACGTGAAAACTGTTTTCCTTCTTTTTTTTCTTGTACTACTATTCGTTTTGCTCTTCGATTTTGACGGTTTTTTCAGCGCCTTTATATTAAACCTTCGGTTAGGCATACTACACCAACTTAACGCACCAATAGACTTAAGATGCTCGATTTCTTCTATAGAATAGTCTGGATGAAAACTATGACCTTTGCCTTCTAATAGTGTTTTCTTACATGTAGGATTGCACATTTTTTTTATACAGTCTTTTTGAATGAGTTTCCTAGTAGCTCTATTGGGATAGTTTTGCTCTTTCGTTAGCCCTCGTACATGTTCTTTGAAATAACTTTCTTTACAAATTTTTTTACACGTTTTCCTTTTCCCCATTTTTTATCTTATATAGGTTTATACCAGAAAATATTGATATTCCATTTATTTTGCGTTTTATACGCATAATAACATACTTTTTTAATAATACAGATACTGGGAATCGAACCCAGGGAATAGACTTGGTAGGTCCATATGTTACCACTACATCACATCTGTACTTTTTTATCTATCTCCACAAAGGGTTATCACTCATTTACCCCTGTATATTATAAAAAGAAATTATTTCTAAAGCTTTTCTCTCCATTATTGCTAAATATATTTACTTAGGGTGGAACGATTGAATGAGACTGAATATAAAATAACCTTTAAAAAACTAAACCTTTATAATAACATAATACTCAGTAAAAGCCGTTTCTATACAATAATTCACATCTGACTGTTGTAATTGCTCTTTTATAAGGGTTGATTCCAGAATCCCGTTTTTACACGATCGAAAATGCCTATTTTAACAGTATTAGGCTCGCTTCGCTCGCCCGTGCGTAGAACCGTACAGTACAATATCGTTCTCTAAAATGGGTTTTAATTATCGATCAATTCATTTTCCATGGATCCCATTTTCCGTATATATTAGACATAATGGGTAGGATTATTCATATATGAAAGGATATTGCCCATTTTTGGTAGGAAAATGGACATTTTGGTAATATTTTCACCAAATATATCAGAATCGTTCTCGAAAAATGGGTATTAATTATCGATCAATTCATTTTCCATGGATCCCATTTTGTTGATTTTTATTTGTTGATTCCAAAAATGAAATACTTTATCAAAACTAAAATTGACCCCCCTCATATTATATAAAGGTACATTATTACAAATGTATTTTATTACTGAAAATATTGATGTATATAGATTATTCAAACTGTAATAGTAATGATAGTTATATTATTTCTATATTTAAAATAGTATGATACATTTTTACAAATAATATAAACCATTGAGACTGAATATAAAATAACTTTTTAAAATACGAACCTATTATAATAACATAATTATATAGCATAAAATTTTTAGCTACTTTTTATACAGAGGTACATTTTTACAATATATTTAGGAAAAATATATATTCCAAATATATATAATGAGTGATACATTTTGTACAGTATGTGGTATTGATTATTACAGTGTATATTGTTTAAAAAAACATCTAACTTCTAAAAAACATTATAAAAAGGCAAATAATATAGAAGGGTTTCCTTGTGAATGTGGAAAAACATATCGATCGAGACAAAATCGCCATAATCATAGAGTAAAGTGTCGTGTTTATCAGGAATTAAAAAAAAAGAAAATAGCTGATTCTACTACCACATCATCTACTGCAGAATATCCTGATAATAATCAATTATTACTGAGAATTGAACAGTTAGAAAAAGATGTCCAAATAAAGGATCTTCAAAACGAAAACCTTAAAAATAAACTAGAAATAGCCCAATTGAAAGCTACAAACGTAACAAATAATATAAACAAATCCAAAAATACGACCAATAACATTACTAACAACAATAATATTACTATTAATGCATTCGGTGATGAAAAAATAGACTACATTACTCTAAAGGAATTAATTCAATTTTGTAATGATAAACACTTTTGCATTCCTAATCTCATAGAAAGCACCCATTTTCACCCCGATCACCCGGAAAATCATAACGTAAGATTGCCCAATAAAAAACTAAAATATTGTCAAATAATGAGAGACAATAAATGGAAAACAATACCCAAAGATGATGCGTATTCAGATATGAAAGTCAATGCATTCCAAGAACTTTCAGACACTCATGACAAACACCAAGATAAAATTGTCGGATTTGAAGAATTTCGGGAAAAATTCCACAATGATAAAATGACTAATAAAATCATTGACGAACGTATTGATATGTTATTCTCTAACAAAAAATAACTTTCTTCTACAGTACATAAAACCGTACAAGAAACGATTGGTCGGTCCGTATGGATCGACCTTTCTGCGAACGCAGTGAGCAGCATAATGGTTTTTCTCTCGATCTTTACGAAAAATAAATACTAGGTTTATTATATACATCATTATCATGTCTAACCAATATGTTTATATTTTCTCTAATGAATTATATCCAGACGATCTCTTAAAAATCGGTTGGACAAAATGTCACCCATCTTTACAAGCTCATAATTTACAAACCGCTGGTGTTCCTGCTCCTTTCACTGTAGAATACGTCATTATTACTTCTAATGGTAGGAATCTTGAAAAAGAAATACATAATTATTTAGACGAGTTTCGCCTAAGCCAGAATCGTAAATTCTTTAAAATCAACAAAAGCTATCTTCATGAGATCCTTACCAATAATATGCACCTTAATTTAATGACTATAAATGAACTCGATTTAACTGATAATAATACTAGTGTTACTATTCCTCGTGTCAGAACTGAGGTAGGATTTCCTTGTCAAAGATCAGACTATCAGGTTGTATCTGCTTTCCTAGAAAAGACATTTGAGCCATGTGACCCAAAACCATATGACCGCCTACATAAAGGGATTGTAGCGATGCGATTTGCTCAGTGGTGTGAAAATGAGTATGGAAAAAAATATACCAACAAGATCCACATAGTGTTTGACGCAATGACCGAGAAATATGTCGAGTACAAGAGGCTCGTATCGACCCTATGCTTTTATTTCCAATTTATTTTTCTTGTGAATGCGGGAAGATATATAAATTGAAAATAAAAAAAAAAGAAAGAGAAAAGAATAGATTAAAAATTCAAAAAAATAAAGATAAAATAATTGAAAATAATTTTAATAACTTTAATAGAAAAATGATTAGAAATAAATAAAATTAAAATATTATAATATTATAATATTATAATATTATAAAATGTTAGAAGCAACATTACTTGTTATATTTATATGCTTATTAGAAGTTTGTGCTGATATATTATTTAAAAGATGGTCAAATGGTAAAGTTGAATTTAATTTTAATATGTTTTTTGGTATAATTGTTTATATATGTATAGGTATTTTATATGGTTTTTCATTAAGATTCGGATTATTAAGTATAGTAAGTTCATTATGGCAAGGTTTTAGTTTATTATTTACTTTTTTATTAGCGATATTTTATTTTAAGGAAAAACCTAATATAAAACAAATATGTTGTATAATTTTAGTATTTATTGGAACAATTGGATTAATTATATTCTAAAAATATTTTTATTTAAAAAAAATTATGATTATTATTTATGTTATTAACTTTATTATTATTTATTTATTTTACATTTTATAATTATAATTCATATATATTTGGATTATTATTAAGATTATATGGTTTTTAGACAATTAACGGAGGCTACGAGAAAAAAATATAACAACACACCCGAAGAAGACGATCTAGACGAACAAGACAAAGGACACGAAGAAGACGATCTAGACAAACAAGACAAAGGAGACGAACTAGATGGAGGCAAAAGAAAAAGAAGGTCGAAAAAAACGAAGAAGAGTAAGAAGAAGCGTAGTACTCGTAAAAAGGGAAAAAAATCCCGTAGAAAAACCATTCGTCGCCATGGTCGTCGTCATTAAATAATCCATATTCTCTCAATACACCACGCTCGTTTTATATCGAAGTTTCTTCTACAGTACATAAACCGTACAAGAAACATGGATCAATATTTTTATTGGTATTTTATTTAACGGCGACGATTGGACTTTCTACGGGACTTTCTCGCTTTTCTTGACCTTTTACCTTTCTTGGATTTTCGGTTGCGACGGGATTTGCGACGTTTGCCTGCTGTTACATTTTCATTTTCTTCTGCTTCTACGTCTGTTTTTTCAGTATTAGATTTTAGTTCGTAAAAAACAGGTTCGAGTGAATTTGGTAACTTAGAATAATATACGTTTTCTTGTGAAAAAATGTATTTCTGTACAGGGATTTCAGGAGCACTATCATTATATGTATTATTAATATTACAAAATGTTTCTTCTTTAAATGCACCTAAATATGTTACTTTTTCGTGTTTGATTTGATAATATTCTATTCCTTCAACTAAATTTTCAGCTTCTACTTTTACAGCATTTTTCTTGAAATAATTTACAAATTCTTTTTCTACAATTTCATTAATAATATTCGATTTTTCTTTTATTTCTCCACCTGTTTCTGTTGTACCTAATCTATGTTGAAATGCTCTATACAGATTTTTACCAATCCAATTATTTTCCTTTTGGATATTTTTAATTTTATCTTTATTAGTTAATACAAAATTTTTTACATCTTTTTTTAATTCTTCTTTTATAGTTTCTAATTGATTTCCCTTAATCATTATATATAATAATATATTATTTATAATTTCCACATTATTCTATATAATGTGCATACATTTATATAAAACAAAAATAATAATACGATTACAAAAATGAAAAACAACGCATACAATAAACATATTATATATTAGCACTCTCCATGGATATAGACTATATAAAACCGTATATAAAACCGTACATAAAACCGTACAAGAAACATGGATCAATATTTTTATTGGTATTTTATTTAACGACGACTTTTCGACTTTCTACGGGATTTTCTTGACTTTTTGCCTTTCTTGGATTTTCAGTTTCGACGAGATTTACGACGTTTGCCTCCTTTATTGGAATCCTCTTCTCCTTCTTTGGGATCGTCTTCTATTTTTTTAAAAATGACATTCTCATATTCCGAGATATGTATATAGTTTTCATTTATTTGATAAGAAGCATCACCTGTAGAACCATGGCCAACTGCAGTTGATTTTGTGCATTTAATTTTATTAATTTGTTCCATTATAGGATAATAGTTATATGATCATAAATGGATTCATGATATGTTGGAATAATGAAAATGAGATTATTTGATAAATTAATGTTCAATATTATAAATATAAATATAAATATAATATTATTTTATAGAATGAAGAGTATAATTTTCAAAAATGATAAATCTGTGAATATTAAATTAGTAAATCATGGCTTTTCTAATAATTTTATAAAACGAGATAACCATGAAGTAATGTTTAGAAGAATCAATTCACATCTTATTGAAAATAAATTAATAGATGGGAATATAATTGATTTGGGTGCTTGGATAGGGGATAATAGTATTCCATGGGCGATGAATTTATTGTCTCATACAATATATGCTATTGATCCTTCACCAAATAATATTAAGTATATTGAACAAATGGCTAAAGCAAATAATATTCAGAATATAAAAACAATACAAAAAGCGATTGGTGATAAAAATGAAATTATCGGCACAAATGAGAATATAGATCATTGTTCATTTAGTAAAAAAGGTGGGGTAACAAAAGTAGAATCAGTAACATTAGATTATTTATACGGTCAAGGACAAATAGATAATATTGCATATATTCATCTGGATGTTGAAGGATTTGAATTTAATGTAATTAAAGGTTCTGAAAAAATAATAACATTATTTAATCCTGTAATATCGTATGAACAGCATTTAGATATTGATAATTACAAAGAGTTATCTTTTCATTTATATAAGCTAGGGTATAATATTTATTTAATAAATGAAGTATTGCCTGGCTGTAGGTATGATTGTCGTAACTTAATTGCATTTCCGAAGAATATGATAATAGATGTAAATAAAATAAATAATAGTATCGGTGAAAATGTATTATTATCTGTTTTAAATTGGAATAATAGTTCTTATAATTATTTATTTACATCAACATTATATGGTAATTCGATGAGTAATAAAATATTTGAAAATATAAAGTCAGTTGAATATGATGAAAAATATATATTTTGTGTGAATGATAGTAATTATACTAAATTAGTTGTAATAGATAAAAATAAAAATTGGTTATGTGGTAAATACTTACATGGTGAAATAAATATTTTATGCGAACAAAGTATTATAAATGCATATCTAACTGCTCAAGGAAATGCAGATAAGGAATGTTATAATATCAAAGATATTCGTAAAATTAAATAGTATGTATCATGTTTCACATAAAACTTTTGTTATAGCATCATTATACTTTTTGTATTTTTCATATGGTCTTAAGCAATGATAATACTAAATTTTCATGATAATTTATAAAAAATATAATACTAATTCTTATATTGTTTTAAATTAAAAAGACTTACTGGTTCAGAAATAATTGAATGAATTCTTTTCTTGGATATAAAACTTTTAGTGTATAGAATGTAAATGAAACGATTTCAATTATGTAATTTGGATAATATTTACTACACAATCGCTTTTTATCATCATAATACAAATTTTGTAAGCCAGATAAATTTGCATGTGTATTTCCTTGTTTCGCCCAGATACATAATCCATTCAATATATTCATTTTACAATTTCTTCCTACTACATAGATGTCGTTGTTTAACCAAGTAGTCACATTTCCGTCTAATTTATAATAAAAGTAATATGTAAATAAACTTTGTAAATCATAATTAAACCGTTTATTTTGTTTTATAATTTCTGAATTTAGTTTTATAAAAGTTTCGTATAGCTGAAGATTGATTTTCCATATATTTCCTTGGATCCATTTATTTCTAGGTATCATGGTTTCACGCTCCCCTTCGATTAATTCGTGTGGGTCTTTAGAATTACCACCACAGTCAATAAAATAAGAGTTCAATTCATTTATATATTCTAAATTAGCTACAACAATCGTATCTAAATCCATCCAAATATAATCGATATTGTGTTTATCTCGTAAATATTTATACATGTAAATTTTATTAAATGACATATTAAGCCATTTATCGCCATAAATGTCACTTTTATTTTGGAGTTTACATGCATCATCATAATTTGTAAATATAACATTTGGATCATTCATCTCGAGTGAGAAGTTTGTAAATACTTGAATATTATACAGGTTATGATTCCTTTTTATAGAGTTGTAGAAAATCATAAATACATTATTTAAGTCTTGTTTTGATATGCGACCAATGTCTATACAAAATGTATAAATATGAATCATTTATTTTATATTTATAACTACATTTTATATTTATAACTACATTATATTTACACCCTTGAAGATTTAAAACCGCACCCTTTATATTATTTTTTATATTTTTCTCAAAATAATATAGATATAGATGACTAAACATAAGACAGAAGATTATAAAATTTCTGCAGTTAATTATTAT
>Ga0209137_1004561_pt1 | contig 10950 bp, 9 predicted proteins | sample SaaInl5LU_22_DNA_FD_184642 | JGI IMG/M metagenome (GOLD analysis project Ga0209137, IMG submission 184642) | Marine microbial communities from expanding oxygen minimum zones in the Saanich Inlet - ESP_105LU_22_DNA (SPAdes) (version 2) | ecosystem: Environmental > Aquatic > Marine > Intertidal...
ATAGGATTTATGAATTTCCTGTTTTTGTAAAAGCTGATATTGAAAAAATTGAACAAGTACTGATAAATCTCGTTGTCAATTCTATTAAATATGGCAAACCTAATGGAACGACCATTGTTGGAGTAGAAAGTTATAATGATAAAAAATTCATCGTAAAAGTGATTGATAATGGAGAAGGAATTCAAAAACAACATTTATCAAGACTTTTTGAACGCTTTTACAGGGTTGATCAAAGCCGCTCTAGAGAGCAAGGAGGTTCTGGATTAGGACTTTCGATTGTAAAGCATATTTTAGAAGCACATGATGAAAATATCTTACTAAAAAGTACTTTTGGGGAAGGTTCTGAATTTTCTTTCACTATTGAAAAAGCAAAATAATCACTATTTACAGTAAATCAAATCCAATATCTTTTCTGAAATACATTTTGTCAAAGCAAATATTATCAATGCTTTTATAGCTTTTTGAAAGTGCCTCATCAATGGTGTCTCCAAGAGAAGTAATTGCCATTACTCTACCTCCATTTGTAACAACTTTATTGTTATTTATAGAGGTTCCTGCGTGAAAAACAATCGAATTTTCTATAGATTCAAAACCTGAAATTTCTTTGTTCTTTTCATAATCATTTGGATATCCTCCAGAAACTAACATCACTGTAGTTGCCGTTTTTGAAGAAACTTGGAATGATTTTTCGTGCAAAGTTTGATTGGCAACACCCTCAAATAAATCAAACAAATCGGATTCAATTCTTGGTATTACAACTTCCGTTTCAGGGTCTCCCATTCGCACATTGTATTCAACCACAGAAGGATTTCCAGCATCATTCATTAATCCAATAAAAATAAAACCGCGATAGTCAATTCCGTCTTTTTGCAAACCAGCAATCGTTGGTTTTACAACCAAATCTTCTACTTTTTTAATGAAAGCATCATCTGCAAATGGTACAGGAGAAATAGCTCCCATTCCACCAGTATTCAACCCAGTATCTCCTTCTCCAATTCTTTTATAATCTTTTGCTGAAGGCAATATTTTGTATGATTTTCCATCTGTCAAAACAAAAACCGACAATTCAATTCCTTTTAAAAACTCTTCAATTACCACTGTTGATGAGGCTTCTCCAAACTTTTGATTAGTGACCATTTCTTCTAATTCTGTTTTGGCTTCTTCTAAATCGTTTAAAATTAAAACACCTTTTCCTGCTGCTAAACCATCCGCTTTTAAAACGTAAGGAGAATGCAACGTTTCTAAAAAAGCAAAGCCTTCAAATAAGTTATTTTTTGTAAAAGACTGATATTTAGCAGTAGGTATGCCATGCTTTTGCATGAATTGTTTTGAGAAATCTTTACTTCCTTCTAACAAAGCACCCTCTTTTTTAGGGCCAATCACTGGAATATTTTTCAACTCATCATCTGACAAAAAAAAGTCATGAATACCAGCAACTAAAGGAGCTTCAGGACCAACTACTACCATTTGAATATGGTTGTCCGTAACTATTTTTTTTACCGCTTTAAAATCAGTTGGATTGATATTGATATTGATTGCTAATTCTTGTGTTCCTGCATTTCCTGGAGCCACAAAAAGTTGAGAAATCTTTTTACTTTTCGATAATTTGTATGCAAAAGCATGTTCTCTTCCTCCTGATCCTAAAATAAGTACATTCATGGTTTTTGTATTGATTCGACTGCAAATATATTTTAAAATTTTTTGGGAATTAAAATCCCCACTTTAAAAAATACTTTATGGCAGATGAAGTATGCCTTAAAAATAAATTTAAATCTTTTGAAGAACCTTGTTTTAAAACATGCACGATTTCTTCTTTTGGATAATACAATTTTTGCATATCTAAATTTTCAATTTTTCTACAAATATCAACATCTTCCATATATAAAAAATAACGTTCGTCAAAACCTTTTAACCTTAAAAGATCTTTAGTTTTATATATATGAAAACATCCTGTAATATACTCTGCAAAAAAAGAAGATTGCAAATCTTTATCATGATATTTCCCTTTTTCAATATAACTCTTAAAAAAAGGCTCCAAAAATTTAAACCTCCTTGCAATCAACTCAGGTATTTTTGGATATCTTCTACAAGAGAATTGATATTTACCATCCGGGAAAATTACTTTTGGTGCAATCATTGAGACAATTTCGTGTCGATTTAACTTCTTGATTAAATTTGGAATGACTTCAGGAAGAAAGCTTACATCAGGATTTAATATTAAATGATTTTTAGAGAGTTTTTTTATTTTATTTAAAATAAGATTGTGTCCTGCACCGAAACCAATATTTTTCCCTACGGTAATATATTCTATATCTTTATGTTTAAATGAGTTTTTATAATAACTATTTTCATTATTATCAATCAAAAAAAGCTTTTTTTTCAGAGGAGTATTTAAGAAACAATGAATTGTATGTGTAAGTTCTTCAATATTTTCTTTATATAAAACTATAGATGCTGAAATATCTATTTTTTTTTCCCCCATTTTAATATGCTTTGTCTTGCCCTTTAAAAACAGTTAAAACTGTTTGAATAATTATTTTTATGTCTAAAAATAAGGACCAATTTTCAATGTAAAAAATATCTAAACGAACTCTATTTTCAATATCTGATTTTTCTTTTATTTCTCCTCTATATCCAGAAACCTGTGCTAAACCTGTGATTCCTGGTTTTACTGAATTTCTCACTATATAATTCTCTATTTCTAAAAGATATTTTTCTGTTTGAACATTTATATGAGGTCTAGGGCCAACAACACTCATATCACCTAAAAGTACATTGAAAAATTGAGGCAACTCATCTAAACTTGTCTTTCTTAAAAAAGCCCCTACTTTTGTTAATCTATCGTCATTTTTTGATGCGGATATTTTATCTGCTAAATCATTATTCCTCATAGATCTAATTTTATAACAGTAAAACTGCCTTCCTTTACTCCCATCTCTTTTTTGTTTGAAAAAAAAATTTCCTCTAGAATCTAATTTTACAATAATCCAAAATATTGGCAATAACCAAGAAAGCAAAGAAATACAAATTAGTAAAGAAAATATAATGTCAAAAAGCCTTTTAATTAGATGGGTTTCAAATCTTTCGAAAGGTAACTGCTTTGGTTTTATAATGGGTAAAGTACCATAATGCTCTAAAATAAAATCTTTACTATATATAGCTTTATTTTCAGGAATTAATCTAAACAGGATCTTTCTTTTATCACAAACCTTTCTTATTTCATGGATTTTATGTATTACTAAAGATTCTTCTTCACAATACACTTCATCTATTTCAGTTTTTTCTATGAATTCTAACCCTTCTTTTATTGTACCTAAATGTTTATTGAAATTACTTTGTTGGTCTGAAAAAAACCCATAAAAACGATATCCAAAATCTTGCCTGTTATTGAATAAATTAGCTACACTTTGAGCTGACTTACTTTGACCAAAAATAACGACACTTCTATAATTATTCCCTGTTTGACGATAGCATTTTAAAAGAAAGAAAATTAGAAATTTAAAGAAAGTAATTATTATTACAATAGAAAAAATAATGTTAGATTGTTTACTTATGACATGTCCTTCTTCAAAAATTGAAGAATAAGATAAAAATGCTAAAATAAAAATAAAAAACTGAGTACATAATAATTTTAGTAATGTTAGTAAATGTGTGTGTCTAAATACATAATAAAATTGTGAGTAAATAGAAATGAGCAACCAAAGAGAGGTGAGATATGTACAAAATTGCAGGTTTAAAATCTCTACATCCGATAGTAAATAAACAATACTATTGATAGTCACTAAATCAAATAAAATTATAAGTGGACTTATTAGAATTGAGTACTTTTTTATTTTTGTGAACACTATTTAGCTATAAAATTTAAAGTATTTTTAAACTGATTTAAAATCATTTCTTTAGAGAAATTTTTTATTACAAACTCTCTAGCATTTTTTCCGTAATTTTCTTTTAAGTCATTATCTTCTTTAATTTTTATTACAAAATCAATAACTTGATTAATGTCTTTTGTGTCAAAATACTTACCTGCTTTAGATGAATTTATAATTGATGCAACTTCAGATTTTAAATTACCTGTTATTATTGATGGTCTTTTGCTAGACATCATTGCTAAAATCTTTGATGGCATCACTGTATCTATTACATCATTTTTCTGAAATAAAACATGTAAATCAGCACTACACAATAAATTAGAAAGTTCCGAATATTTAACGGGACTATAAAAATAGATATTATTTAAATCTAATAATCTTTCTTCTAACCAAACTCTTTTACTTCCATTACCTACAATAATGACCTCAATATCTTTTAAGGGTTCTAAATGCTTTACAAAATCTATAAAAAATTCCCAATCTTGTTTTTCACCTATATTACCAGAATAAAGAATTTTAAAATTTAAGGAACTTAAAAAGTTATGCTTTTTAAAATTATCTGGTTTAATAAAATTAGCATCAACCCAATTTGGTAATAATTTTTGATTTTGATTATTGAAACCAACTTTTTGACTTAATTTATAAATCATTGAATTACTTATGGTACTTAAAAAATCAGCAGATTTTAAAAGTCTTTTTTCAATCCAAAATAAAGTTTTAAATAAGGCACCAACATTGACTTTGTTTTGAATTAAATTAGAATCGGAAACAGCATCAAATTCAAAATCTTGTATATGAACCCAAAGTTTAGCACCTCTTAATTTTGACAAAAACTTCCCTATTAAAACTGTCCCTATAAAAGGTACTACACAAAGAACTATATCTGTTTTTTTTATTTTAAAACAATTAATAAAAGTCCCAAAAGAAAAATCAATTAAATGAAAAATTCTTTTTATGAAAATAGGATTTTTGGGGACGTATTGTTTATACCTTAACACATTTATACCATTAATATTTTCCTTTAAAAATCTCTTTCTTGACTTATAATCTTCATTTATTTTCCATGCAGGGTAGTATGGAAAACCAGTAATTACTGTTACTTCAAAATCGTTATCATTTAAATATTCAGCAAATTGAGTTGTATATAATCCAATAGCAGTATCTTCTGGAAAATAGTTAATTCCTATGATTGTAATTCTTTTTTTCAAATTTAGATTGATACTTTTTAATTAAACTATTAATATACAAACGCTGAAAAATAATATTATTTATTTGAAAAATAAATTTTTGAATTGATAAAAAAATAATTAAAAAAATAAACCAACTCTGTTTCGTATTACTTTCGCAGGATTCCCCATACATACTTTGTTTTCTGGTAAATTTTTATACACACTACTCCTAGATCCAACTACAGTTCCTTTATCAATTGTAATTCCTGGGGCTACAAAAACATCAGCCGCCAACCAACATTGATCTCTTATAATAATTTTTTTTGAGTAAATAGGAAAATCTTGTTTTGTATAATCATGAGATGCAGCACATAAATATGATTTTTGAGAAATAACGACATGGTTTCCTATTTCAATTTCTCCTAAAGAATATAAAACAACATCATCTCCGATCCAAGAGTAATCTCCTATTGAAACTTTCCATGGATATGTTGTTCTAACGGTTGGTCTTATGATAACATTTTTGCCAATTTTAGCTCCAAAAAGCCGTAACAAAAAACGTCTAAAACCATACATAAATTGCGGAGATGTACTAAAAAAAAGACTTTGCACCAACCACCAAAGTTGAACAATAAAAGCGTTTCTTCCTCTAAAATTTTTTGGAAGTATAGATTTGTCAAGTTGTTGAATTTGCATAAAATACTTTTGATATTTCTTCTGAAAATTTATTTACGGTAAAATTATCCAAAAAATAATTTTTATTTCTAGTTGCTATTTGTTTTATTATACTTCTATTTTCATTAATTTCTAAAAGGCGTAAAACAATATCATTTGAACTTTTTGCATTTACAAAAAATCCATGAACACCATCTTTTAGTATGTCAGGAATTCCTGCGAAATTTGTCGTAATAAGCAAGTTTTGAGTTGCTAAAGCCTCTAAAATTGAAATTGGCTGACCTTCCATTTTATAGAACGTTGGTAATACAAAAATAGTGCTCCATTGTAATAATTGTTTTTTATTTTCTCCTGAAACAACACCAACATATTGAGTTTTTTTCAATTTACTGATTTTTTTCATAATTTTATTTTGGAGAGTATCATCAACATTACCAGCGATTTTTGCTTCATAGGATATGTTTTTGTCTTCAAGTTCTTTTAATGCATCCAGCAAAAGGAAGATTCCCTTTTCTTGCATTAAATTGCTTAAGAAAACAATTCTTATGGTGTCAAAGTTTTTTTTATCTATATTTTTATAAAGATACTCTTCTGCAAAATTGTGAATAATAAATATTTTTGATTCCTCTATAAATGGTAATAAATTGTTTTTTAAAGATGAGGAAAGAACAATCCCTTTTGTAAATTTGGAAACCAAAAAGCTAAATAATCTCTTCTTAAAACCTCTTAATTGTTGATATTGAGTTCCTAAATAATTTCCATGAACATGAATAATAAGTTCTTTTTTTAGTGAAGAGGCTAATAATATAAAAATTGCATATTTTAAAATTCCAAAAAAAGTTTGTCCTGGGGTAATGTAAATAATATCACTACTAATAACTTTATAGAATTGAAAATTCACTTTCAAAAAAAACATCATTTTTTTAATTGAAAATTTTCCAATTTGATCATTGAAAATAGGAAATGAAGTATTTATAATTGAAACATTACTTTGTTTTTCTAAAACTTCTTTTACTATTTTATTTGAAATTGAAACTCCCGAAATTGGATTTGGGAATGGTCCAATCATTAAAATATTTTTACTTCTCAATTTTGTTATCATCTTTAATGTTAAAGTTAATTAAACAGATTAGAAACATAAATAGAATAACACCAGATTGTCTTTCTAAGATATTTTCAAAAAAAAGTATAATTGAGAAAAAAATAATTATGCTAAAAAATAAGTTTTCTTTTAAAATTATGGCCTTTTTAAAACTTAAAATCAAAAGGGTAAAAAGCCATATAAATCCTAAAAATCCGTTTGATAAAATATAACTTACATATTGATTATGTGAATTATAGTTGCTTTCGGTTAAAAAATCGGCCTTATTTTTATAACATTTATTTAATTCTGTTTGAACATCTCCAATCCCAACTCCAAATAAATAAAAATTTTTCATAAGTTGAAAATCGCAATTATAAATTACGAACCTAATACTTGTTGAGTTAAAATCATCCACTTGACTGTAAGTTCTATTTAAAAACATTTCATTAAATCTTTTTTTTGCAACAGAAGAAAATGAGAATAAAATTGAAAATATCAATATAAAAGTTAATAAGGTAAATTTTAACTTTCTTTCTTTTATATTTCTATAGATTAAAATAAATATTGTAATAATAAGACCAATCATTACTCCTTTTCTAGATAAAAACACTAGAATATATGACATCAAAAGAATTCCAATAATTAATATTAAAACAAAAAATATTTTATCTGTTTCTAAAATATTTTTAAGTGCAAATATTATAGCCAATGAGATAAAAAAAGATGTATAAATAGGGTGTTGATTTATTTTGTAAAAATCATTTGTTAAAATATAATATAATTCACCTATATTGATATCATCATTATAGTATCCACTTGATATTATTTTAATTAATATTAGAGAACAAAAAAAAGTTGACGATATAATAAAAAGATTAAAAAAAATATTTAAATCATTTTTTTTAAGTGTAAAGTTAGAGGCTTCTAATAGTGTAAAAGATATTGGAATAACAATTAACGAAAGTCTAGTTGTTAAGACACCTCCTATATTAGAAAAATTAGAGGTGTAAAATAAACTAATCAAAAATAAAAGATAAATTCCCGAAAAAAAAAGCATTTTTTTAAATTTTAATTTCTTTTTTCTACTTCCATAATAATATTTTATTGATAGTAATAACAACATTATTACTGGGAAACCTTTAAGATAATTTGGAGTAATTGGAAATAACCCAAATAATATTAGTGTTATATAAATAATTTTTTGTCTCATCATTAATTAATATAAATCTGCTTTCTTTTTAAAGATACAGAAATCCAAAAAAGTGGAGATGTCCAGAGAAAAGAAGCTGCAGGTAATGAATAAATAAAAATTAAAATAAAAATTAGATTCCAAAAAATAAAAGCAATATGTACATTTTTTTTAAAAAGATTGTTGAATGAATTTAGCACATCAATAACTAAAATTATAAAAATTAAAAGCCCAAAAAAACCATATTTATGAATTAGTGCAAATGGTAACAAATGAATATTATGGATTGACTCTACTCCAAGAAGAGCCGTATTTTTTACTGAAGCATCAATAAAAAGATTCCCATCGATAACGCTACCTAATCCACATCCAAAAATAAAAGTTAGTAAATCCGAAAACCATAAATTTATAACAACTTTTGCCTCAATCAATCTTTGGGTAATTGAAACATATTGAGGGTCATTAAAATTTATCCCTTTATTAAGTATTTCTAAAAGTTGTTTTAGTCTATAATATAAACCAGAACCTTTTGGAACAAGTTCAAATAAAAGTGTAAGTATTTCTTGGTAAAAAAAATAAAAAATGAAAAATGAAAAAGTAAAGATAAATAATCTATCATTTTTCCGAAGAAAATAAGTTATTCTGTAAAGAAAATAAAAAATAACTACAGTTAAAAAACAAATTAATAATGCTCTGTTTGAATCTTTTATTTGTAATAAAAAAGGTATAATAAGCAATATGACATATTTATATTTCTTTTCTATTAAAAAAACAGAACATAACGAAAGCAAAATAAAATAGTAATTTTCAGAAAAAAAACCGTTTACAAAAAAAAATAGTACGAAAATAACTAATAAAAAATTAGATAAATTTACGAAATCAATAGTTGAAGTTTTATTGGTTGATATGTAATTTGATAACAATAAATATATGAATCCACCGAAAATTATATATGTAAAATCAGCAACAATATAAACTAATGGGTTCCTTATTAACATCCCATGTATTAATTCTATTATTGTAAATAAGCACCAACCAATTACTAAATAATCCTCGTTCGTTAATAATCTTAAAGTTATTCTTTTTGTTTTAAAAAATAATATAGGAAAAAAGAAAAAAAAAGTGAATGTTATTACTAACAATCTATAATAAGGTACATAGGAAAATGAATGCTTAAAAGATAACTCTAAAATAAAAAATATTAAGACCTCAAAAACAAATAAATATAATAGATATTTAAAAACAGTATTCTTGATTTTTTTTAAAGCGATCATTTTAATTAAAATAATATATTGTTTTTATTCACAAAATAAATTCTTATCAAAGCAAGTATGATATCTGAAAATACTCTCAAATAAACCAAATTCCAAAAGTTTAATTTATCTAAAAAAAATAAAATCAAAATAATAGCAATATAAATTAATGAAGAAAATATTAATGATTGATTAAACTCTTTGTTAAATCCGAAAGCAACTAAAGTACAAGTTCCAAGAGTAAATGTTATTGCGACAAATGTCGGAATAATAGCCAATGTTTGTAATACATCACTATAACTTGTTAGCTCACTTCCACCAAATATTTGTAACAATTCAACAGAAAAAAAATAAAGTATAATTGATAATAATAGTCCAAGAAATACACTAACTACAATTATTTTTTTCAATAAGATTTTATCCCTTGTTCTTGTTATGGTTGGAAAAACTGCTTGTTGTAGCATGTCAAAAGGGATAATACAAACTAAAACTATTTTTAAAGCAATGTCAAAACCTGTTACATAATCCATTGTGTAATATATTCCAATCAAAAAAATTGTCATAAAATTAAATGTTATTGACAAAAACATTCCTAAAAAAAACATAGATGCATCTTTTAAAAAACTTATTATAGTTTTAAAATTTACTTTTAAAAATACAAATCCAAATTTTTTAACCATTGTTATATAGCCTAAAAATCCCATCAATAAACTTGTAAGAACTAGAAAATAAATGTGAATAATCAAATCATCCTCTTGTACCACAAAAAAAAATGTTCCAATAACTAAAACCAATCTTGAAAAAATAGTAATGTAAGTTGCTAATTGTAGCTTTTCAATTCCTTGAAAATACCAAATTGGAAAAAAAACTTCCCCAATTCCAATCAATAACATTAAAAAAAGATATTCTTTGTAAATGTAAAACGAATCTAAATTGACGAATGCTAAGAGAATTAAAATGCTAAATATGAAAAGGACTCCTTTTATAATAAAAATTGCAGAAGTTATTTTATTCAACTCTTGAATTGAATCTCTATTTTCAACAATATATTTTGCGGCAAAAACATTAAATCCGAAGTTTATAAAAATTATAAAATATTGAATTGTGGCATCTACCCAAGTTAGAATTCCATAATTAATTGTACCTAAAACTCTAACTAAATATGCAACCAAAAGAAATTTTACGCCAATATTAAAGAATCTTAATACCGATAAAAAAGATAAATTTTTTAAAATAATAACATTATCCTTACTTATTTTCTTTAACATTATCGTTTTATTTTCTTTTTTAGAAAAACATTGTCATGTACTAATTGAAAATATATTGAAAAGCATCAATACAATTATTATGATTTTTATAAAATTATTTTCCAAATTAAATATTCTTTTGAAATCAAAAAAAACGGAACCAATATATGAACTGTTTCGGTTATTTTTTATAGTTATTCAAATAAACATTCAGTTTCAATATTACTAAATAAAAAATCATTAAAGCAGCACCTAACCCTGCCAATTGAAATGCATAATTTTTTGTAATTCCTTTGATTTCATAACCTACAGGTTGAAAATTTGAAATTACATTGATTACCTCGTAATTTGTGGCTTTATCTTTCGTGATCAATTTCAAATCCTTGAATATTTTTCGATTAGTTTCAAACAATTCCAATTCTTTAGAGGGTTGATTTTGTCCTCCCACATCAATATTTGTTCCT
>Ga0209137_1004562_pt1 | contig 10948 bp, 9 predicted proteins | sample SaaInl5LU_22_DNA_FD_184642 | JGI IMG/M metagenome (GOLD analysis project Ga0209137, IMG submission 184642) | Marine microbial communities from expanding oxygen minimum zones in the Saanich Inlet - ESP_105LU_22_DNA (SPAdes) (version 2) | ecosystem: Environmental > Aquatic > Marine > Intertidal...
CGGCCACCGCCCCCCTCAGCGCGCTGCCAGCTGTCTTCTACAAAGGGCTTGCCGTCGGCTTGCGCCAACACTGTGCAGATGTTGTCCTGCAGCTGCAGCAAGTAATTTTTAACCGCTTGTTTGTCCATGTTTTTATTCTCTTTGACGTTAAGGGGTTAGCCGGCGCGCAGCACTGCGCCGCTGGCAAAATCTCTGATCTCGCTCGGGCGCGCGGCGCGGCCAATTTGACCGGGGGCGATTGCATCAAGCTGACCGGCAAAGTAACAGAGCAGCTTGCAGCGGTTGCGCGCTGGCGGCAGCGCTGCCGGGTTGGCCGAAGTGGAGACCAGCGGCCTGCCCGCCAGCGCACACAGCAGCGAGGCAACCGGGTGGCTGGTGACGCGCACTGCCAGCGTATCGCGGCCACCGGTCACCCAATCTGAATAGTAGCCATTGTTCGGCACCAACCAAGTGGTCGGCCGGCTGACCGTTGCCGCCGCCGCTTTAAGTGCCTCGGTGTCAATGCCCTGCAAGGCTGGCATCAGCGCCTGCCAGTTATGGCTAATCACGATCATGCCTTTTTCTGGCAGCCGCCGCTTGAGCTCTATCACACGCTGCACCGCTGTCGCATTGCGCGGGTCGCAGCCCAACCCCCAGACCGCTTCGGTCGGGTAGCCGACTACGCCGCCGGCTGCCGCGACGCGCGCGGCCTGTGCGAGATAGGGGCTGCCTGAGTAAGCGCGCTGTTTAATCGGTGCTGCAGACACTCTGATCGCCTTGCGGTTTTTTGAATAACGCAGGCTACCGCGGCCAGCACAGCGAGGCAACTTCAGCGCAGCAAAAAATCGGCTTATCTCCGGTTTTATAGGAGCAGATCAAAAAAACCGGCTAGCAGCGCTGCCAGCCACCACTGAGCCTGGCCACCACCCCCTGCAATTCCAATTCGGCGAGCTGGCGAGCGGTGTCGGCCGCCCCCCAACCCAACCGCTCGGCGAGCTCATCGGTACTGGCGGGGTCGTAACCCAGCGCCATCAGCAGCGGTGACGGCTGCGCGGCAAGTGCTGGTGCACTGTCATCCAAGCGGTAGTTATCGCCAAACAGAGCGAGTATATCAGCCGGACTTTCAACCAACGCAGCCCCCTCGCGCAGCAATAAATGACAACCGCGGGTAAGTGGATTGTTAACCGAGCCGGGCAGCACCAGCAGCTCGCGGTTCTGCTCTAACGCCGCCCGCGCGGTCACTAATGTGCCACTTTTAATAGCGGCCTCGACTACCCAGACCGCCAAACTGAGACCGCTAATAATCCGATTGCGGCGCGGAAAGTTGCCTGGCAGCGGCGGCTCACCAGGTGGATACTCGGTGACCAAGACACCACCTTGCGCCACTATCTGCTCAGCCAGCTGGCAGTGCCGCGCCGGATAGAGACGATCGATACCGGTCGCCATCACCGCGACGGTCGGCCGCGCTGCCGCCAGCGCGCCGCGATGGGCTGCGCCATCGACTCCTATCGCCAAACCGCTTGTAATCGTCACACCTGCGGCGGCCAAGCTGTGGCACCAGCGCTGGGCCAACTGCAAGGTTGGCGAGCCGCTGTTGCGACTGCCGACCACCGCCAGCTGCGGTTGACTCAACAGGGCGCGGTTGCCGCGCAGGTAGAGCAGTGGCGGCGGATCGTTGATCTCCGCCAACAGCGGTGGGTAATCTGCGCAAAACAGGCTGACCAGTTCAACCCCGCTGCGGGTCATCTGCTCGGCGATCGGTTCCGCCTGCTGCAATAGAACGCGCCACTGTGGCGCTGTGAGGCGCTGATTGTCCGGCAGCCTCACTAACTTCTCTAGGTAATCCGGCAAAGATCCGCCCGGCGGCCCACATTCAGCAATTCGTTCTACCAAACCCCGGCTGACCGTTAATTTGCGCCGCGCCAACAGCGACAGCGCGATAGCGGTCAACGCATTTGCCTCGCACCCGGGGCGGCAGAGTGGGGGCGGGGTTTGCGGCAGCTCAGTCACAGGCGACTCCTTGAAAAATGGCGGGGGCCCTGTAGTTATAGCCAAACTCTGCGCGGTGCGCCTGCAGGCGTGTGGTCAGAGCACCTTTGCGTGTATAATTTTGCCCTCGCCAGCCGCCTTGCGGCCGACTAACAAATAGCCAACGATGTAGGAACAGCAGCCCATGGCGCTACTGCCCATTTTAGAATTCCCCGACGCCCGCTTGCGCACCGTAGCCGAACCAGTGGCCGAGGTGACAGCAGAGACTCGCCAGCTGGTCGACGATATGTTCGAGACCATGCGCGCAGCCAGCGGAATCGGCTTGGCAGCGACCCAGGTCAATGTCCACCAGCGGATAGTGGTTATGGATCTGGGCGAAGAGAGCCCGGCACCGCGCGTTTTTATTAACCCGGAGGTTGAGGTGGTAGCCGAGCAGACTGAGCCCTACGACGAGGGCTGCCTGTCAGTGCCCGGCATCTACGCGCCGGTCGAGCGCCCCAGCTGCGTATTGATTCGCGCCCTCGACGGCGATGGCCAGCCGTTTGAGGAGCGCGCCGAGGGGTTGCTGGCGGTCTGTATACAGCACGAGATCGACCACCTCGACGGCAAGCTGTTTGTCGATTATCTGTCGCCGCTGAAGCGTCAGCGGATCCGCAAAAAACTCGAAAAACAGCAGCGCCTGTAACCGTGCGAATTATTTTTGCCGGCACCCCAGAATTTGCTGCACACCACCTACAGGTGCTGCTCAGCGACAGCCGCCACACCGTGGTCGCGGTCTATACTCAGCCCGACCGGCCCGCCGGGCGTGGCAAAAAGCCGGCGCCAAGTGCCGTCAAGCAGCTAGCAGTGACCTATGACTTGCCGCTCTATCAGCCTGATTCGCTGAAGAGCGAACAGGAACAACAGCAAGTCGCCGACCTCAACGCCGATTTAATGGTCGTTGTCGCCTACGGCCTTCTACTCCCTCAGGCCGTATTAGACATTCCGCGCTTGGGTTGTATTAACGTTCATGCCTCTCTGCTGCCGGCGTGGCGTGGCGCGGCGCCGATCCAGCGCGCCATTGAAGCCGGCGACGTCGAGAGCGGTGTGACCATCATGCAGATGGAGGCGGGGCTCGACACCGGCCCGGCACTGCTTGCGCTCTCCACCCCCATTGACACAGGGGAAACCGCCGCTGACCTGTTTACACGGCTGCAAGCGCTAGGCGGCAGCGCACTGCTCGAGGCTATTGCCTCCCTCGAGACCGGTACAGCAGTGCCGCAAGTGCAGAACCATGCGCTCGCCAGTTATGCCAAAAAACTCACTAAAATAGAAGCTGAGATTAATTGGCAACGCCCCGCAATCGAGGTGATGCGCAAAATACACGCCTTTAATCCCAATCCCGGCGCCTTCACCACCCGCGTGGGCGAGCGAATAAAGCTCTGGGGCGCCGCGTTGCCGGTGTCTACTGGCCCGCTGAATGCCCCGCCCGGCACGGTTCTGGCCGCCCCCAGTGGCGAACTGTGGGTCGCTTGCATAGATGGGCCGGTAGCGGTGACCCGAGCCCAATTGGCGGGCAAAAAAAGCCAGCCGGCCGATGAGCTGTTGCGCGGCCACGCCGCGTTATTTGCCCCAGGCACAGTGCTTGGCACCGCCGCGGAACCTCAGTGAATAGCCGCAGCCAAGCCGCGATTGCTATCGCAGGTGTACTCCGCGGTCGCTCGCTGTCGGCGACCCTACCCCCCGTGCTGGCGGAGTTGGATGGCCGCGATCGCGGCTTTTGTCAGGCGCTCTGTTACGGCACGCTGCGCTACTACCCTGCGCTAGCACTCATTATTGACCAGCTCGTAGCGCGGCCGATAAAAACCAAAGAGCTGGAAGTCCAGGCACTGTTGGCCACCGCCGTCTATCAGCTCTGGCAGCTCGACACTGCCGCCCACGCGGCAATTAATGAGAGTGTTGAAGCGTGTCGAGCGCTGCAAAAACCGTGGGCGGTCAAGCTGGTCAACGGTGTGTTGCGCGCCTTCACCCGCCAGCGCGACGACCTGCTGCAGACGCTCGACGACAACCCAGAATTTAACACCGCACACCCCGCCTGGCTGGCCGGTAAAATTCGCAAAAGCTGGCCACAGCAGTGGCCGCAAATTATCGCCGCCAACAACCAACAGGCGCCACTCACCCTGCGCGTTAACCGCCGCCAACAAACCCGCGACAGCTATCTGTCTGTACTGAGCGAAGCGGGTGTTGAGGCGCAGGCCACTCCCTTTAGCAGCGACGGCATTACACTGGCCGAAGCTTGCGACATAACCCAGCTGCCCGGCTTCGCTGACGGTTGGTTTAGTGTCCAAGACGAAGCCGCTCAACTGTCGGCAGAGCTGCTCGAGCTGGCACCTGGGCAGCGGGTTTTGGACAGCTGTGCAGCACCCGGCGGCAAAACCTGCCACCTGCTCGAGCGCCAACCACAACTCGCCGAAGTGGTCGCGCTGGACAGCGATGAGCGAAGGCTCGAGCGTGTCCAACTCAACCTTGCCCGGCTCGGCTTGCAGGCCACAGTGCGCTGCGCGGATGCCGGCGCTACCGCGCAGTGGTGGGATGGCCAGCCATTTGATCGCATCTTGCTCGATGCGCCGTGCTCGGCGAGCGGGGTTATTCGCCGCCATCCAGACATCAAGCTGCTGCGCCGGCCGAGTGACATTGATAAGCTGGCAGAGCTGCAACAGCAGCTGCTAGTTGCACTCTGGCCAACACTGGCCGAGAGCGGTATTCTGCTCTACGCCACCTGCTCGGTATTAAGCAGCGAAAACGACCGCCAACTGGCGCAGTTTTTGGCTGCAAACGCGTCCGCTGAACTGCTTAATATTGATGCGGCGTGGGGTGAACATGGCGATTGCGGTCGCCAACTGTTGCCGCAAATAGACGGCCACGATGGTTTTTACTACGCCAAGCTGCGCAAGCTGCCGAGCTAGAGAGAGTCAAATATGAGAATAGTGATTGTGGGCGCTGGCCAAGTGGGGGGAACTCTGGCAGAGAACCTAGCGCGCGAAAAAAACGATATCACGGTGGTTGATATCGATGCGGCGCGGCTTGCCGAACTGCAAGATCGGCTCGACATTCGCACCGTGGTCGGCATCGGCAGCTACCCCGACGTGCTGTTTGACGCCGGCATTAAAGATGCCGATATGTTGGTGGCGGTCACCAACAGCGACGAAGTCAACATCACCGCCTGCCAAGTCGCCTACTCGCTCTACAAAACCCCCAACCGCATCGCTCGCATCCGCGCCGGCAACTACAGCGACCCGCGCTTCGCCGCCAAGTTGTTTAACGACAAGAATATGCCGGTCGGGGTGATGATCGCTCCCGAGCAGGTGGTGACCGACTACATTATCAAATTGGTCGAACAGCCCGGCGCACTGCAGGTGTTAGATTTTGCCGGCGATGCAATCCGCTTAGTCGGTCTGCGGGCGGTCAAAAACAGCCCGCTGGTGGGCCAAGAGCTGCGCACTCTGCGCGAACACATGCCCAACGTCGACGCCCGTGTGGCGGCCATTTTCCGCGACGGCAAACCCATGTTCCCGAAGGGCGAGACGGTCATCGTCGATGGCGATGAGGTGTTTCTGATCGCCGCCCGCGAGAATATTCGCTCGGTGATGGGAGAGCTACGCAAACTGGAGAACCCCTACCGGCGGTTGATTATTGCCGGCGGTGGCAACATTGGCTACCGGCTCGCCAAAACCTTGGAAAACGACTACCAGATCAAACTGATAGAGTTTGACCACGCCCGCACTGACTTTCTCGCTGAACACCTCGACAAGAGTGTAGTCCTGCGCGGCTCGGCGACCGATCAAGAGCTTTTGCTAGACGAAAATATCGACAAAACCGATCTCTTCTTGGCGCTCACCAACGACGACGAGGTCAACATCATGGCCTCGCTGCTGGCGAAAAAACTCGGCGCGCGCAAGGTGATGACACTGATCTCCAACCCGGTCTACGCCGACCTGATGGAGAGCGGTGCGATAGATGTGGCCATCTCGCCGCAACAGGCGACCACCAGCTCACTGCTCACCCATGTGCGCACCGGCGGTGCGGTCAGCGCCCACTCGCTGCGCCGCGGTGCCGCCGAGGCAATCGAAATCCTCGTCACTGGCGACGCCAACACCTCCAAGGTGGTTGGCCGCGCCATTGAGGACATTAAGTCGCCGAGCGGCGTCACACTGGCGGCTCTGGTGCGCAACGGCGAGGTCATAATTGCTCACCACGATACCGTTATCGAAGCCGGCGACCACGTGATTGTCTTTTTGGTGGATAAAAACCATACCCGCGCGGTCGAGAAACTCTTCGAACCGGCGGTGTCATTCTTTTAAGGGGGCGGTGTGCACTTCTCTGTTATCGCGCGGGTGCTCGGGTTACTGCTGTCGCTGTTTAGCGTCACCATGTTGACGCCGATTATTGTTGCGCTGATCTACGACGAGCAGACAATCCCAATGTTTTTTCTCGCCTTCGCCATCACCGGCGGCATCGGCGCGGTGAGTTGGTGGTTCTCCCGCAACGAACAGGCCGACCTGCGCACCCGCGACGGTTTTATCGTCACCGTGCTGTTCTGGTTGGTGCTGGGCGTGTTCGGCGCACTGCCGCTAATGCTCGCCGAGTCGCCCCACTTGGCATTTACCGACGCCGTCTTTGAGTCGATCTCCGGACTCACCACCACCGGTGCCACAGTGATCGGTGAGCTCGACAGCCTGCCGCGCTCAATACTCTACTACCGCCAACAGCTGCAGTGGCTGGGTGGCATCGGTATCGTGGTGATCGCTGTCGCTATTTTGCCGGTACTCGGCGTCGGCGGCATGCAGCTCTACCGCGCCGAAACGCCAGGGCCGATGAAAGACTCCAAACTCAAACCGCGCATTACCGAGACCGCTAATTTGCTCTTTCGCGTCTACTTGGTGCTCACCGTCAGCTGCGCGATCGCTTATTATCTGGCCGGCATGGAGCCGTTTGACGCCATCTGCCACAGTTTTTCGACGGTGGCGATCGGCGGCTTTTCGACCCACGATGCCAGTCTGGGCTTTTACGACAGCGGCGTGATTATGCTGGTCGCGATGGTCTTTATGGTGCTGGCCGGGCTTAACTTTGCCCTCCACTACCTCGCTTGGGGCAAGCGAAACCCTTTCATCTACTGGAAAGACCCGGAAGCGAGGCTCTATTTAGTGCTGCTGCTGGCCGGCGGCTCGCTGACCGTCGCTTATCTCTACTTCAGTAAAGTCTACGCTTTTAACGAAAGTCTTTTACACGGCGCATTCCAATTTATTTCGATCATGACCACCACCGGCTTTGCCACCGCAGACTTCGGCAGCTGGCCGACGTTTTTGCCGTTCTTTTTGCTGTTTGCCTCGTTCTTTGGCGCCTGCGCCGGCTCAACCGGTGGCGGCATCAAAATTAGCCGAATGTTAATTTTAGGCAAACAGTGCATGCGTGAGGTCTACCGATTAGTACATCCCAATGCGGTGTTGCCGATCAAAATTAACGGCCGCATCTTCCCCGAGCGGGTGGCTGACGGTATCTGGGCGTTCTTTGGCGCGTACTTGGCAATCTACTATTTTATTGTCCTGCTACTGTTGGCCTCTGGGCTCGACTATGTCACCGCTTGGTCGGCAACCGCCGCCGCACTCAACAATTTAGGCCCCGGCCTCGGCGAGGTGGCGCTCAATTACGGCGGCATCAACGACTTCGCCAAATGGGTGCTGTGCGCCGGCATGCTGCTCGGCCGGCTGGAGATCTTCACGCTGCTGGTGCTGTTCTCGCCGACCTTCTGGCGCAGTTAGGGGAGCCCGCTAACCATCGCGTTTGACCTGCTTTTCAATCGCGCTGATCATCAGCCCGGCGATATCTTTTTCAGTGGCGCGCTCTATGCCCTCCAAGCCGGGCGACGAGTTCACTTCCAACAGCAGCGGCCCGCTTTTGGAGCGAATAATATCGACGCCGGCGACCGCCAGACCCATCGATTTAGCCGCTCTAATCGCCAACCGGCGCTCTTCTGGTGTCGGCTTGATCACGGTAGCGGTGCCGCCCTGATGGACATTGGCGCGGAACTCCCCCGGCGCTGCTGCGCGCTGGATAGAGGCCACCACTTTGCCGTCGATCACAAACAAGCGCAGATCTTTGCCGCCGGCCTCTTTGATAAACTCCTGCACTAACAGGTTGGCCTTGACCGCTTTAAAAGCGTTAATCACGCTCTCGGCCGCTTTTTTGGTCTCGGCCAACACCACACCGCGCCCCTGAGCCCCTTCGAGCAATTTGACGATTAACGGCGCACCGCCAACCATTTCAATCAGCTCTTTGGTATCCATCGGGGAGTTGGCAAAGCCAGTGACGGGGATATCGAGACCGCTCTTGATCAGCAGCTGCAAAGAGAACAGCTTGTCGCGCGACTGGCTGATCGCCGCCGCCGTGTTCTGCACATAAACGCCCATGCTCTCGAACTGGCGGGTGAGGGCGCAACCGTAAAAAGTGGCGCTGGGGCGAATGCGCGGAATCACCGCGTCGAGCTCGCGAATGATGTGACCGCCGCGGTAGTGCACCTCGGGATTTTCGTCATCGAGCTTGATATAGCAGTCTTTAATCGAAAGAAAGCTCATCTCGTGGCCGCGCTCTTCACCGGCCTCAATGATCCGCTGGTTGCTATAGAGCTCTGGGTTGCTAGCCAACAGGGCAATCTTTAACCCTGTAGGACTGCTCTTTACCACACCGTACATTTCGTGCAGCTCGGTGTCGCGAATACGCCCCAGCAGCATATGCTCGGCTGGATCGACCAGCACCCGGCCAGTCATCGCCTCGCGGCCCAGCAGCATGCGGTAACCCATGCTGTCGCGGTTGGTCAGGGTCAGCTCGATCTCCCAGACTTGGTCGCCGAGCCGCATTGGCGAGCGAATAACATAGCGCTGCTCGCTGGAGCCGCTGGAGCTGCGAACCACGCGGCGGTCGATTACTTGCGCTTCACAGCGCACGGCCACTTTGCGGTTGCCCTGCAGTGGGTGGACCTCAAAAGAGACCCACGGCTGGTCGGCGCGGCGGAAGGGTTGAATATTAAACGCGTGCAGTGCCGAGGTTTTTGCGCCGGAATCAACGCGCGCCTTGATCGCTTGCATGCCTAGGTGAGGCAGCTGAATCCACTCCTCACTGCCGACAATAATTTTATCTCGTATCTGCTCGCTGGGCATGGACCGCTCTCCATAGGGTAGGGCCACACCACGCCGCCCTTAAGCGGCGATTAAAATGTAAATAGCGCTGGCTGTATAGCGTTATCTTTGCTTAGTTACTGCAATTTACGCGCGCGGTAGTAGGCCTCTTCGCTGATCTGGTGGTACTGCATAGACTGCTCTTTGAAGGCGTTGATGGAGTCGGCTACCTTGCGCACAAACGGGTCGGCGGCCGCCATCTCTTCAACGACCTGCGTAGATATACGCGACAACTCGCGCAGCACATCGTCGGGAAGCTGGCGCAACTCAACACCGTGGGTTTCGACCAACTCGGTCAGCGCCGCATTGTTGCGTGCCGTGTACTCGTCGAGCATATCTTGATTGACGGCGCGACTGGCCACCTCAATGATCGCCTGCAAATCGTCTGGTAGGGCGTCGTAAGCTGCCTTGTTAACAATAAACTCAAGGGTGGGACCGGGCTCGTGCCAGCCCGGGTAGTAGTAGTACTGCGCCACTTGGTGGAGACCGAAGGCGAGGTCGTTATAAGGGCCAACCCACTCGGTGGCATCGATCACGCCGGTCTGCATAGAGGTATAAATATCGCCCCCAGCCATACTGACAGCGGTGCCGCCGGCGCGTGTAAAAACCTCACCGCCCAGGCCTGGGATGCGCATTTTTAACCCTTTCAGATCTTCTATGGTTTTGATTTCGCGGTTAAACCAACCGGCCATCTGTACGCCGGTATTGCCACCGGCAAACGGCACCAGATTGTACTGGGCGTAAAGCTCGCGCCACAGCTGCATACCGCCACCGTAGTGCAGCCAGGCGTTCATCTCTTGGGCGTTGAGGCCAAACGGCAGGGTGGTAAAAAATGGCGCGGCGAGGTTTTTACCTTTCCAGTAGTAGGCGCCGTCGTGACCCATCTCGGCCACTCCCTGCGAAACGGCGTCAAAGCCCTCCAGTGCGGGCACCAATTGCCCGGCACCAAAGACCTTAATTTTTAAACGCCCGGCGCTGAGACGGTCGACCAGTTTGGCAAAGTTCTCCGGCGCTGTGCCGAGGCCGGGGAAATTTTTCGGCCAGCTGGTAACCAGCTTCCACTGGTAGGTTTGCGCGGGTGCCTCTGCGATCGCTGCGCCATCAACACGCTGCGCGGCCGGCTCAACCCCGCAGCTGACTAACGCTACAGCAAACAGCAGGCTGATAAGTAACTTGTGCATCTCTCTCCCCTTGAGCCGCTCTGCGGCCTCGTTTTTAAATAGCTATTAAATTCGCTGAGGCCAGTATGAGTATTTTGGTACCCACCGCCTCGAAGGCCACCTGCACCCGCGCGCGCGCGCCTTGGCCTTCAAAATTAAGAATTGTCCCCTCGCCGTAAACGCCGTGCAGAACCTGCTGGCCCAGTGAAAAACCTTCGCTGCCGCCGTCGCTCATGGCCGGCTGTGCGGCGTAACTGGTCGGCCGCGCGACGCTGTTATTAAGGCGCACTTCTTGAATTAAGTCGCTGGGAATATCGCGCACAAAACGCGAGACGCTATTAAAGTTTTCGGTGCCAAACATGGTGCGGCTCTCGGCAAAGCTCAATTGTAAGGAGTCGCGCGCGCGGGTTATACCCACATAGGCGAGCCGGCGCTCTTCCTCTAGCCGGCCGGGCTCTTCAATCGACATCTTGTGCGGAAACAGGTTCTCCTCCATGCCCACCAAAAACACCACCGGGAACTCAAGACCTTTGGCACTGTGCAAGGTCATGAGCTGCACCGCGTCTTGGTCTTGCTCGGCCTGATGATCGCCGGCATCTAGCGCTACTT
>Ga0209137_1004565_pt1 | contig 10946 bp, 12 predicted proteins | sample SaaInl5LU_22_DNA_FD_184642 | JGI IMG/M metagenome (GOLD analysis project Ga0209137, IMG submission 184642) | Marine microbial communities from expanding oxygen minimum zones in the Saanich Inlet - ESP_105LU_22_DNA (SPAdes) (version 2) | ecosystem: Environmental > Aquatic > Marine > Intertidal...
CATCTTGCGAATATTTTAATGCGAAAAAAATAACTTCTGAGGAAATTTACAACGAAGAAGTAAAAACCTTCAATTGGAATTCGGTAGACACCTATCCAACGTTTTCTTCTTGCGATACTTTTGATGCTAAAGCTGAAAAGAAAACGTGTTTCGAAAACACACTATCTGAGCATATTACTTCAAGTTTACAAAATGAAACCATAATGGTATCTCAAGATATTGACGATACAGTGATTTTAGAATTTCAGATTTCAGAAACAGGAGAAATTACAATAAAACACATCGCTTTAAAAGAGAGTACGGAAACCGAAATCCCAAACTTAAAACACTGGATTGCAAGTAGTCTTAATACGTTGCCTAAAGTTTTTCCTGCCATTAAGCGTAATCAACCTGTAAAAACTGAGTTTAAACTACCCATTATTATTACTGTAAATTAAAGTTTGTAAATGCTTATTTGCACGTTCGTGAGAAATTTTAGATAACAGAATTTTAATCTAGAATTTAAAACTTTATAGCTAACTTTTTCATCAATCTTAAAATCTCTACATACAACCAAACAATAGTTACGAGTAAACCATAACAAGCCATCCATTCTTTATATTTTGGTGCTCTGTTTTTATAGCGTTCTATAAAATCGAAATCTAATAAAAAAGATAAAGCGGCAAAAGTAGCAGCAACAATATTAAAAGCGATGGCAATCCAGCTAGTTCCCCAAATAAAAGATTGAATTCCGAAAAAGCTTAAAATCCACGATATAATATAGACTAGAAAAATAGCCGAACAAACAGTTATAATTATGCTTCTAACTCTTTTAGTAACTACAATTATTCGTGTTTGATAAAATATTAATATGGTAAAAAAAGTTACAAGCGTAACACCTATGGCTTGGTAAGGCATTTCTGGAAATTGAGATTTTACATAGCTTGTAAAACCACCAATAAAAAAACCTTTAGCTATGGCATATAAAGGCACTAATGCATGAGCCCATTGTTGCCTAACAGATAAAACAATGCTTATTACAATTGCAGCAAGCATACCACCTGTTCCAAACCATTTTATGTCTGTTCCACTAGTATGTAGTTTCCATATTACAACCGTAATTGTAGTTGTAATTAAAAGCATGACTAATGTTTTTATTACAATACCAGAAACCGTCATTTTTCTTTGAGAATCCTGCTCATTATCCCAAAAATAAGGTGTAAAAGCAGGATTAGAAGTTTTAATAAAGGACATTTTTATAAGTTAAATTTATAGCCAATAGCAAAATCAACAGGAAAGTTTCCTTGGTTATCAATAAATAAAGCAAAAAGCGAATCGTAAACTAAAGTTAAATAACCGTTTCCAAGTTTTACATCTGCTCCTAGTCCAAAAATTAAAGCAGCATCAAAATCGGTTTTGCTATTTTCAAATGTAATAAACTCACCAACATTATCTGGATCTACAGTTGTAGTTGTAATTTTTGATGCCATTAAGGTTGCAAATTTTGATTGTCCGTAAATATTAAAATTAGCCTTTTTAATAAAACGATAACGATATCCTAAGGCAAATTGTGTTGCAGAATATTTAAAGTCGTCATTTTCTGTTGTATGTCTAATATTTAAAAAACCAGCATGTCTAGAATCTGTATTGTTCGAAAAAGCTTCCAGTTCTGTCCCAAAAAGTAATACGTTTTCTAAATTGTTTTTTAAAGTAAATGGCTTTAGCACCATACTCTCCAATTCTATTTGGTGTAAAAAGAGAAGCAGTAAGCGAGCCTAAACTTTGTTGTAAAGCCATAAAAAATGTAGTTTTCTTTGCAAAACTGGCTAGGTTTTGCCACTTTAATATTTCTAAAAACCAGTTAAAACTGCTTAGAAACAGTAAAAAAAACAATGTTTTTAGTCGAAAAAACGTTATTTTCATTTAAAAACGTAACAAAGTCTAAAAAGTCTAGCGATGCATTATTTACTAATTTGTTGTAAATAAAATAAAAAGCACCAACAACAATACTTAATTTAATAAGTACAAAAAAGAATTGTTTAGTTTTGTATGAAAATGCGTTATGAAAAGCTTTATATAATCGTGCTTGCAAAATAAACCAAAAATTACACAATGAAGTTTAAATCTAATTACTATTGTTTTTTAACCTTAATATTAATGAGTACTTTATGTTTTTCGCAAGAAGACACGAGTAAGTGGAAAGCATTAATTTCGTTTGGCTTAAATAGTCCTTCTCAAGATGGATTAATACAACCTTTCGAGGCTAACAGTATTAATTTCCCATCTATTAATTTAGGAATTCAGCATATGTTTAAACCACAATTAGGTGCTAAACTCGATTTTGGTTATAACCGTTTTACCAATGCAAATAATTCACCAGATTTTAAAGTTAATTACACTAGAATAAATGCTCAATTGGTTTACGATACAACAAGAGATCTTTCATTTTTACCTTTAGGTATAGGAATGGTCTTGCATGCTGGACCTGGTTACACTATGATTAAGCCTTTAGATATTTACAGAGAAAATAAAAACTCATATTTAAATGTAATGGCAGGTTTAGAGTTGCATTATACAATGTCAAAAACCGTATCTTTATTTGTTGATGGTTCTTATATTATGGGTTTCGCAGGCGATTTTGATCCTATTACAGATGGAGCTGGAAGTTTTAATGGTAATATGTTAACACTAACTTTTGGAGCTTCAATATCCTTAAGTGGTTGTAGAACCTGTAATTAAATGGCTGTAGAAAAAATAATTTTAGGTATTGATCCAGGAACTACAATTATGGGTTTTGGACTCATAAAAGTAGTTGGGAAAAAGATGCATTTTTTACAACTAAACGAGCTCGATTTAAAAAAATACGATGACCATTACCTAAAACTCAAGCTTATCTTCGAGCGTACTATAGAGTTAATAGACACACATCATCCAGACGAAATTGCAATTGAAGCACCTTTTTTTGGTAAAAATGTGCAAAGTATGTTAAAGCTTGGTCGAGCACAAGGTGTTGCAATGGCAGCAGGTTTATCTCGCGAAGTACCAATAACAGAATATGCGCCTAAAAAAATTAAAATGGCAATTACCGGAAATGGTAATGCTAGTAAAGAGCAAGTTGCAAAAATGTTGCAAAGCCTTTTAGGTATTAAAACACTACCCAAAAACCTAGATGCTATGGATGGTCTTGGTGCAGCTGTTTGCCATTTTTATAATCAAGGACGTGTTGATGTAGGAAAAAGCTATACTGGCTGGAGTGCTTTTGTAAAGCAAAATGAGAAGCGTGTTGAGAAATGAATGTCAATGAGCACTAAACAATTATCAATAAACAATTTTAAAAATAACAAGTATAAACAAAGGTTAACTGATAATTGAAATGTCCGGAATCTACATTCACATACCATTCTGTAAGCAAGCTTGCCATTACTGCGACTTTCATTTTTCAACCTCTTTAAAAAAGAAAGACGAGTTAATAGATGCATTAATTCGTGAAATTGAATTACGACAATACGAGTTTAAAAACACCACAGTAGAAACTATTTATTTTGGAGGCGGAACACCAAGTCTATTAACTTCAGAAGAATTAAAACGCATAATTGATTCTGTTTTTAAAAACTATAACGTTTCTGAAAATCCAGAAATTACACTTGAAGCTAATCCAGACGATTTATGTAGTGAACAAATTATTAATTTATCAAATTCTCAAATCAACAGACTTTCAATAGGTATTCAATCCTTTCATGAAAAAGACTTAAAACTCATGAATCGTGCACACAATACTCAAGAAGCAAAACAGTGTTTAGAAGAAGCTACAAAGTATTTTAATAACATTTCGTTAGATTTAATTTATGGTATTCCAGGTACAACACACCAAGAATGGGAACAGAATATCGATATTGCTTTAGCCTTTGGTATAAAACATATTTCAAGTTATGCGTTAACTGTAGAGCCTAAAACAGCATTAGCATCGTTTATAGACAAAGGTCTAATTAATACTGTAGATGATGCTCTAATACAAGAGCAATTTTATATATTAATAGATAAATTAGAGGCTAATAATTTTGTGCATTACGAGTTGTCTAATTTTGGCAAAGAAGGTTTTTTTAGTAGAAATAATTCTGCCTATTGGCAAGGCAAACACTATATTGGTATTGGTCCTTCAGCACATTCGTTTAATGGAAAACAACGTGGTTGGAATATTAGAAACAATACAAAGTACATTAAAGCAATTCAAAATAATGAGTTGCCAATAGAAACAGAAACCTTAACCAAAACCGATAGATATAACGAGTGTGTTATGACAGGTTTAAGAACTGTTTGGGGAGTTTCAATTAAAAAAATAAAAGCCGAATTTGGCACTACTTTTGAAACCTACCTTTTACAACAAGCTCAAAAACATATTAAAGAACATTTGTTGTATATTGAAGATGATAAATTAAAAGTAACCAAAAAAGGCAAGTTTTTAAGTGATGGAATTGCATCAGACCTTTTTAAAATTAATATAGTTTGATTTCAACAATACAAATACATTCAAAAAAAATAAAAATAGATTTATCCAAACCTTTAGATATTTCTATGCCATTACGTGCTTCCAATAAAAATGCAAATGCCTGGTATATAGATGCTCCAAAAATAGAACCTGTAAAAGTAGACCAGTGGATTGCTAGTGTAAAAGAAGGAGCAGCAATAAACTTTAATAACATACTGTTTAATCCACATGCACATGGTACACATACAGAATGTGTTGGGCATATTACCGAGAAATTTTATAGTATTAATAAATGTTTAAAACAGTTTATGTTTACTGCCGAAGTTATTACTGTGGCACCAGAACAAGTTGGAGAAGATAAAGTGATTTCGAAAAAACAAATTCAGTTTTTGTTAAAAAGAATATCTCCACAAGCTTTAGTTATACGTACAATGCCTAATACTAAAGATAAGAAAAGCAGACACTATTCTAACACCAATTGGCCTTATTTAACAGAGGAAGCTGCAGTTTATATTAGAGAGAAAGGGATTTTACATTTGTTAATAGATTTGCCAAGCGTTGATAAAGAAAAAGACGATGGTCAATTATTAGCCCATAAAGCCTTTTGGGACGTAAATGGTAATATTAGAACAGAAGCTACAATTACAGAGTTTATATATGTACCCAATAAAGTTCTAGATGGAAGCTATATACTAAACCTTCAAATAGCACCTTTTGAGAATGATGCCACACCAAGTAAACCTGTTTTATACAAGATAGATTAATATGGAAATAATTTTTGCAATCATTTTTGGAGTGTTATCAGCTTTGGGAGTTTCAACCTATATTAAACACATTCAAAACAAAAAACTAGCACAAACACAATCTGTAATTCTTTTAGAAAAAATTAAAAAAGTGTGTAAGTTTATAACTGTAGAAGGTGACTTTGCTGAAATTTACCACTACGAAGATGTAAAAGAACGTTTTTTAAAATTGGTATCAAGTACTAAAAAAGCTTTAGTAATAATAGATGCTAAAGCACACGTTGGTTTTGATTTATCTAAACCAGAACACAATTAGTAATAGCTCTATAAATAAAATGTCTAGTGAATGTTTTTGACTTGCATGTGTTTGCTCGTGCAATAATACTTCTTGCGGAATTGCCTTTGCCTTAAACTTTGTTTTGTTTAAAAAGATGTAACTAAAGAAGGTATGAGGCACAATTAAATCATGTAATAAAACCGAAATAAAGTGACTGTGTTTTTGCTTTTCGTTTCTAGTAATTTTTGAAACAATGCCAAATAAATTAATACAAAATTTTGAAGTAAATAGTAAAACACCCAAACCATAAATGCTCCATAAAATTATGGGTAAATAGTTTGTTGTCTCTTTTTGAGCTTCTATAATTTCTGCTGGAAAATATGGTGGTGTATTTCCTGAGTTTGGATCGAAAGTTCCAAATGAAGTAATAGGCTCAATGTATTCTATAAAAGTAATAAAAGGAATTACAATTGAAACCATTAAAGCTGATAATAAATAAAAGCGTTTAAATTTATGAATACTTAATTGCTCTAAAAATAGTTTATAAAAAACCATTAATATTGTTAAGCAAGCTGCAGATTTTAAGATTATATATAAAGTATCCATACTTATTTAATTCGTTGATATTTATTTTTTATTGTAGGTCTTATTGAACCTCTATAATGAACATTAATTTTATTTAACATAGGTTATTTAGGTTTATTTTTAATTTCGGTATCTATTATAGCACGTAATTCCTCCAATTCTTTTTTAGATAAATTGGTTTCTTTTGTAAAAAAAGAAGCAAATTGCGAGCTACTATCGTTAAAAAAGTTTTTAATTAATCCGTTTACGTGTTTAGAGAAATAGTCTTTTTTCTTCACTAAAGGATAGTATTCACGCGAGTTTCCAAACAAGTTATAGGCTATAAAACCTTTGTCTGTCATGCGTTTTAATAATGTAGCAACTGTTGTGTTTGCAGGTTTTGGCTCTGGATAAGCTTCTAGCAAGTCTTTCATGAACGCTTTTTCTAGTTTCCATAGGTAGTTCATTAAATCTTCTTCGGTTTTTGTAAGCTGCATATTATACAATTTTAGATTATTCTCTACAAACGTAGAACAAATATTTCAATTCTACAACTGTAGAGCAATATTTTTTTTGAGTATTGTCGAGTAAGTGCGTTAAGGATGGAGGCATTGTTGAAGCTCCTCGTAGAGAGCGACTGCGGAGAGCCTGACCCTTAGGGAACGCCAAAAAAAAACCGCTTTATTAAAAAAACGGATTTTTAAATTTATTTAGATAGTTCTGTAAAATATTTATAAAAACCTGGAATGGTTTCGATGCCTTTTAGGTAATTCCAAATCCCAAAATGTTCGTTTGGACTGTGTATAGCATCGCTATCTAAACCAAAGCCCATTAAAATGGTTTTGCTTTTTAGTTCTTGCTCGAAAAGAGAAACAATAGGAATACTGCCTCCACTACGTTGTGGAATTGGTGTTTTACCAAAAGTGTCTTCGTAAGCTTTACTAGCAGCTTTATAACCAATACTATCTATTGGTGTTACGTAACCTTGTCCTCCATGATGTGGTTTTACTTTTACCGTAACACCTTTTGGTGCAATGCTTTCGAAGTGGTTTTTAAATAATGCAGTTATATTCTCCCAGTCTTGATTTGGTACTAAACGCATAGAGATTTTAGCAAAGGCTTGACTTGCTATTACGGTTTTTGCACCTTCTCCTGTGTAGCCTCCCCAAATGCCATTAACGTCTAATGTTGGTCTAATGCTGTTACGCTCGTTTGTTGTGTAACCTGCTTCGCCATATACAGCTTCTATATCTAGAGCTTCTTTATAATGTTCTAAAGAAAATGGCGCTTTTGCCATTTGTGCACGTTCATCTAAAGATAATTCTTCTACATTATCGTAAAAACCAGGAATAGTAATATGGTTGTTTTCATCGTGAAGTGATGCAATCATTTTTGTTAAAACGTTAATTGGGTTTGCAACTGCTCCTCCATATAAACCTGAGTGTAAATCTCTGTTTGGTCCAGTAACTTCTACTTCTACATAGCTTAAACCTCGTAAGCCTGTAGTTATAGATGGTACGTCTTTGGCTATCATTCCTGTGTCGCTTATTAAAATAACATCGTTACTTAATTTCTCTTGATTTTGTTTTACAAACTTACCTAGGTTTACGCTGCCTACTTCTTCTTCGCCTTCTATCATAAACTTAACGTTACATGGTAAAGTGTTTGTACTTGTCATATACTCTAAAGCTTTTACATGCATGTACATTTGTCCTTTGTCATCGCAAGCGCCTCGAGCGAATATTGCACCTTCAGGATGTAATTTAGTTTCTTTAATAACAGGTTCGAATGGTGGAGATGTCCATAAATCTAATGGATCTGGTGGTTGTACATCGTAATGACCATAGACTAAAACAGTAGGTAAGTTTTTATCAATTATTTTGTGTGCATATATAATTGGGTAGCCTTCTGTTTCACAAATCTCAACCACATCGCAACCAGCATCTGTTAAGCTTTTTGCTACAACATCTGCTGTTTTAATGGTGTGTTCTTTGTATGCTGAATCTGCACTTATTGAAGGACTTTTAAGTAATTCTATAAGTTCATCAAGAAAACGTTGCTTGTTGTCTTGAACGTAAGATTTTATATTTTTCATATTTAAAATTTGAGTTTATGTAAAAGTACAAAAATGAAAATTATTTTGTTTGTGGTTATTATGAATATTCAAACTATTGTTTATATTTGCAGTCCGAAAATTATCGGAATAAGTTGCGGGCGTGGTGGAATTGGTAGACACGCTAGACTTAGGATCTAGTGCCGCGAGGTGTGAGAGTTCGAGTCTCTCCGCCCGTACAATTAAAAAAAGCTTCTCTTTTGAGAAGCTTTTTTTGTTCAGGTACAACATAGGTACAACAAGTATTAAAATCAACTAATGTTATATGATTTTAAACAAAATGTTAACACTCTTAATACATTGAAAATGAGGCGTTTTATTTTTCTTGCCCAAATATACACTAAACTTAGGATCTAGTGCCGCGAGGTGTGAGAGTTCGAGTCTCTCCGCCTGTACAACTAAAAAGCTTCTCTTTTTTGAGAAGCTTTTTTTATTAAGTAGGTTTTGTTCTTTTTAATTATATAAATAGATTGTTCTCTAAGTTACCTATCATCAATTTTGTTACATTAGTAGTATTCTTAATACTTTTTTAAAATGTAATAATGGAGGATTTTAAAACGTTAAAATTTGGTCACAGAGGCGCAAAAGGTTACCTCGCAGAAAACACTATAGAATCTATAAAAAAAGCACTTGAATTAGGAGTAGATGGCATTGAAATAGACGTGCATAAATGTAAGTCTGGTGAGTTGGTTGTTTTTCATGATTTTACACTAGATAGGTTAACAAATGGTACTGGAGAAATTGCTACTTTCACACTTCAAGAATTAAAAGAACTTTTTATTTTAAAACAATTTAAAATCCCTACATTAATTGAAGTCCTAGAAGTCATCAATAAAAAGTGTATACTTAACATTGAATTAAAAGGAAAAAATACAGCAGAGGAGACAGTTAAAACAATTGAAAGTTATATAGAAAACCAACATTGGAATTATAATAATTTCTTAGTGTCTAGTTTTCAAAAAAAGGAGTTAGAAGCAGTTTATAATTTGAACAAAAATATCGAATTAGGTGTGCTAACAAAAGCAAATCTTGAAGAAGCTATAGACTTTGCAAAAAGTATTAATACAAAAACAATTCACGCTAATTTTGCTTTATTAAGTAAAAACAATGTCGAAAAAGCTCATTTAAATGGATATAAAATAAACACATGGACAGTTAATACATTACAAGCAATTAATAGATTAAAATCTTATAATGTTGATGCTATAATTAGCGATTTCCCCGATAGATTATGAATAAAAAAGACATACTAATTGTTGGAGGTGGTGCTTCAGGTTTTTTTGCAGCTATAAACATAGCAGAACAGCATCCTAACTTAAAAGTTGCCATTTTAGAACGCGGAAAAGAGGTGTTAACAAAAGTAAAAGTTTCTGGAGGAGGACGATGTAACGTAACACATGCAGAGTTTATTCCGCAAGAATTAGTTTCCAATTATCCAAGAGGTGAAAGGGAATTACTTGGGCCATTTTATACCTTCATGACAGGAGACACCATAGCTTGGTTCGAGAAAAGAGGCGTAGCATTAAAAATTGAAGAAGATGGACGCATATTTCCAGTGTCTAATAGCTCTCAAACCATAATAGATTGTTTTATTAATGAAGCTAGAACACACAATGTTGAGGTGTTAACAAACCATCCTGTAATCTCTATAGTTTACGATGATAATAATTGGTTAGTAAACACAAAAACAGATAGTTTTACTTGCCAGAAGCTAGTAATAGCAACTGGAAGTAATCCTAAAATATGGAATCTTTTACAAGAGCTAGGACATTCGGTTTCATCACCTGTCCCTTCACTTTTTACTTTCAATATTAAAGACAATCGTATAAAAGATATTCCTGGAGTAGTAGCTAAAAATGTTAGTGTTAAAGTAGTAGACTCAAATTTGGAAACTGAAGGACCATTATTAATTACACATTGGGGAATGAGCGCGCCTTCAATTTTAAAACTCTCAGCATTTGGTGCTTTAGAATTAGCAAAAAGAAACTATAAGTTTTCAATAGAAGTTAATTTTGTTAATCTAAATTATGAGATTGTAATTTCACGATTAAATGATATAAAGAAAGAACTTAACAAGAAAAAAGTAATTAACTACGCGCAATTTGATTTACCTAAACGTTTATGGCACCAGTTAGTTTTAGCTTCAGAAATAAATCTAGAAACACGTTGGGCAGATTGTACAAAAGCTCAAATAGAAAATTTAGCAAATCAGCTCACTTCAGCCATTTTTAAAGTAGATGGTAAAAGCACCTTTAAAGAAGAATTTGTTACTGCAGGAGGTGTAAATTTAAAAGAAGTAAACTTTAAAACTTTTGAAAGCAAATTACATAAAAACCTATATTTTGTGGGTGAAGTTTTAAATATAGATGCTGTTACAGGTGGTTTTAATTTTCAAAATGCTTGGACAGGAGCTTACATTGTTTCACTTAATATTTTTAAATCATGATAACATACATTGCGCTATTAAGAGGTATAAATGTTGGTGGTCATAAAAAAGTATCTATGGCAGATTTACGTAGTTTACTAACAGGTATTGGTTTTAATGAAGTTTTAACTTACATCCAAAGTGGAAACATTGTGTTTCAGTCTTCCGAAAAAAACAAAACTATTTTAGAAGATAAAATTCAAAAGGTCATAGAATCTCATTTCAGTTTTATAGTACCAGTTATAGTAAAAACAAAACAAGAATTACAATTAATTTTTGACTCATGTATTTTTTCAGAAGAAAAAAAGACAAAAAGTTTCTTTATTTTATTAGACAAGATTCCTGAAACAGATTTAGTT
>Ga0209137_1004573_pt1 | contig 10928 bp, 13 predicted proteins | sample SaaInl5LU_22_DNA_FD_184642 | JGI IMG/M metagenome (GOLD analysis project Ga0209137, IMG submission 184642) | Marine microbial communities from expanding oxygen minimum zones in the Saanich Inlet - ESP_105LU_22_DNA (SPAdes) (version 2) | ecosystem: Environmental > Aquatic > Marine > Intertidal...
AACATTTTCACCAAGGAATTCGTTAAAGTTTTCTGCAATCTTTAATTCGTGAATATCTTGGTTCTGTATACGATCAATAAATTTATCAAATAAGAAAGTATCTTGCTTATTCACAACTACGACCTTAACAAACTTACCAGCTAGTTTTTTAACGTCATATGTATTATAATCCATTTTGTCGTCATTGTAAACAATTTTTTCAAATAAAGTGTAAGGATTATTTACTTTTTCTATTTCACGTGTTTCAGTATCAATTACATGAAAGTATTTAGGATCATGTGCATCTGACCAAAAGAATTCCATTTGGCTACCAAGATACCAAACATTATCACGACGTGATGCAGCATGGAAATGACCAGATAATACTAATTCAAATCTATCGAATAGTTTATGATTCATACCATGGGCATTTGTTACACCACGCATCATTTCAAAACCATTCAGTTCTAGATGTGCACCAAGCCAATCAGCTTTACATTCTTTAATAAAGCTCATTGATGTTTCGTAGTTCTCTGCACATATCCATGGCAATAATGCAATCTTAAGAGATCCATATTCCATAACAGTCGGTTCCATAATAATATGGATTTCATTCATATAATGACCAAGACATTCTTTTAGAGAATTTAGATCATTTGTATTTTTATAGTATGTGTCATGGTTACCAGGAATGATATCCATTTTCATACCATTCTGTCTTAAGACATCTAGGAAATGTTTTCTGTTATGATTAAGGGCTTTAAAGTTTACGAACTTACGGTGGTCGTAATAATCCCCGAGGTGTAGTATTTGTTCAATCCCGTTTTCTTTACAGTAAGGAAAAAAGACCTTTGAATAAAAGTCTGCTGAGTTCTTAAGAAAGATTTCGGAAGAGTTACGAATACCGCAATGCGTGTCATTCAGTACTGCTATTTTCATTTGGTTCTTTTCTCAATATTACATAGGTGTCGTGTATAATCCATTCTAGATTATCACCTTTCTTCCACCCAGTAGTTTCCATAATTTCTTCAGGAAATTCAATAACTAAATCATTATCTTCTTCCTGAACTTGAATAGTAAAGACCTTTGCCGTCATGACATAAATTCCGTTAGGTCAGAATCTGCCAATTTAGATTTTCTTTTTTTCTTTTCAGTTTTGTAGATCTCATCAAATACTTCATCTGTTTGTTTAACTCTATCTATTCTATCTCTAAGAGAATCAACAAATGTATTGATAACTTGACCAGCTGCGGCATCTGCCGTATCTAGATCTACAAAGTTTTCAATACCAGATTTAGCAAGATATTTTAGTTTAACATCTTGTTGCTTCTTTTCTTTTGCAATACGTCGTAGGAATGCATACCATGCAATTTGTGTAAAATACGCAAATGCATTTGGCTTACCAGTTCTGGTAGCTGCTTCCAGATTATAATTTCCAATAGCCTTCAGGCAATTCTCAACTGCATCCATTACCATTTCCTCGCGATACGTATATCGGATAAAATTGGATTTATGAGATAGACCTTCAGATATTCTTAGGAAACATTGTGCAATATAATCTGGTACAATTGGAATAGGCTTTTTTTTCTTTTTGGCCTTATCGGCAATTGTAACATAATCTACTACTGCTTGGGAAAAGTCAGCGTTGTTAACATAATGAATACTTTTTCTTTTTGACATAATATGCCCTTTCATAATGTAACTATTATATCGTTATTTGGTCTATTTGTAAACCCCTATATTTTGTTTTTAAAAAATAATTTAGGGGATTTACAAACTGTCATTTATCCGGTATAATAAGCTAAGGTTACGCCGGGGAATGAATACTAGTGTACCGTTTTAGGTGGGACTTTAAACTGTATTACGTTTTCCGGCATGTCCGAATCTAGGTTATCCAAATTCTCTTCATCTGCTAGAGAATCCATATACCTTTCAAAATCTTCTTCATCCATTTCATCTAATTTAGATGCTACATCTTCTAATGGGATATCTTTTTTCTTAGATTTATTTTTTAATGTTTTTCTAATTTCATCTAGGGAATTATAATAATGTTTTAGAACATTTTTGCTTGGCGTAGCTTCTGCAATAATATGACCAGCATTTAAAATCGATACTTCAGTTGGGTCATCTTGAAATAATACCCACGGTCGAAATGCAAAGAATCTCATACCTCTTCCATAATCTTCCATATTAATAATTCTTAATGCACTTCTAATAAGAACGGATCCTTCTTCATCATCCCAATTTAAAATCTCGCATATGATCTCGTCATCGTTGGTAAGCTTAAATTGTTTAATATCGTCTTTTATCATTTTAAAGGTACCTTATAAGATTTGTGATCGAATTTCTCTTTTTGGTATATTTTTAATCTTTCAGAAGAATGTATTAGTGAAAAATTCTTTCTGCTTTTCCAACTAATATCATCACTAATATCATATAATGTAGTTTCTTTACCATCGTCACTCTTTCTTAGTCCTCTACCAATACTTTGTAATACACGTATTTGGGATTTACTTGGTGAAGCAAATATGATATTATGTAAGTTCCTAATATTTATCCCTGTTGAAAACGTACCTAATGAAGCCACAATGATTGCGTTTTTGCTTTTTTCCACAATTCCTCGTATTGCTTCTCTGTCGGCGGTATCGACATTACCAGATACAAAAAATACTTTACGATTTTCATCGGCTTTATCCTCTATTAAATTAAATAATGGTTTACCGTGTTTCTCTACATAATTATATAATACTAAGGTATTTCCAGTTTGATCTAACGCTAGATTTCGTATGAAGCTATTTCTTTTACTGTTGGAGACAATGTACTCAATTTCCTCCTGATATGTTCTCTTACCAAATTCTTCACGTATTTCTTCTGGGTAATCAAGTATGATTCGTTTAATTTTGAGCTGGGCGAGAGTATCACTATCCTGTAGGGATTTTGTTGTGGTAACGCGATATACTTTTCCGAATAAACCTTGGAGTACGAGTTCATGTGTTAATGCTCCATCTAAAGTTCCTGTTGTTCCAAATCTATATTCTGCTTCAGTAGCTTTGTTCATAATATTCATAAGAGACTTAGATTTAAATCCGTGACACTCGTCACCAATTACCATACCGAATTGTGAAAACCAATCACGTGGTAATTTATAAATCGATTGCCATGTACTAATACAAATAGCCTGATCAAAGTTTTTATCCTTACCAGAATATATTCTATGAATTGCACGATCAGAACATCCGTAGTTAACAAAGTCACCATACATTTGTTCTACTAGTCCTGTAGTCGGTACAATAACTAATACCCTACCACCTTTAGGATACTGATATCCAGTAGTTAATCTTTCAAGCCAATATCTTGCTAAGACATAAATTATAAGTGATTTACCTGAACCGGTAGGGGATAATAAAACCGCGCGTTTTCGATGAACGCCAGTCGATATAGCGTCAAATTGGTAATCTCTTATTTCGAATGGCAGATTAAGCTTACCAATAAAATCATATAAATCTTTTACATTTACCTTATTATAATCGTCTGCCTTGCCATAAGGTGAATCGTCTAATTCAATTTGATATTCACGTTTTTCAGAAAATGTTAATAGCTGAGGATATAATCCTGCAGGAAGTTCTCCAGTTGCTCTACTAAACAACCTTATCTTACCATCCCACATCCGACTTCGGTATGCCGGCATGAACTGATATCCTGGTACATAAAAACTAAAAAATTCATTTAGCTCTTGAGCTATACCAGAATCACATTGTACATGTAGGTTAGCGTGATTTAATTTCCGGACTCGAATTGTCTCCACTTAATCATATTTCCTATAGTTTGGTGACGCCAATTTATATTAGAGATAATTTCTGTTAATGTATCTATTACTGTTTTAAGGTATTGTATTTTGCCTTCTGAAGTCTGGATTTCTGGATCACTATCATAATAATAATCTAGTTCACCTTTAAGTATTTTAAGACCATCAAATGGATCTGGTTCCCATCCAAGTTCTTCTACTTTATCTTGATCCATCTTACCATTATAATATAACCATTTATCTTTTAGTAATTTCTTCTGATCAAACTCAGCACGTTTAAGCTGCAACTTATAAGTTGTCAGTAATTCTAAATATTTTGCGTGAAGTAAAGGTGCCTGACGAGAAGATTCGTCTAGCTTATTCGAATCAATAATACAGTCCTTTGACCACATCTCGTGTATACTTTTCAAGTCAATCATAATATATCCTTAGTTATTAGGATTCAGTAATTTCTGCCCCTGCAATAGATCTATTTACCGTTATGCTAGGCGATCCATCTACATTGGAAGTATATGTTGCACCAACCAATTCAAAATATGAAAATCTAAATGATGCGCCAAATACTAGAAATGATTCGCCGCCTGATGTAGATTCGAATTGTATATCGGTAAGTGCAGTAGGAATACAATCAATATATCTTATTTGTCTTGTAACGTTATTGTGGCTAGAAAGTATGGTAAGGGTAATATCTGCCATCGATGGTGGTGTACCACGACTTGCTTCATAAGCTGTTACGTTACCAACATCAAGTATTCTTCTCATCCAAGAATACATTTCATCATAAGATTTCATATCCTCATCTAAGAGCATATTTGCTTGTAATTCATTAAAGGTAAGTTTGTCACCGATAAAAGGAATACCGGTAATCTTTTTATATGGTATTTCAACGGAATTCATAATCATTCCAGGATGAACAAAACTCTGGAGAAAGAATTCCAGATTTGGATAATTTGTTCTATCAACTGTTAACTTAAAAGAAGTCGGTTGAAGATAATTAAAATTGTCTGTTAGCTCTGCCATGTTACTATTTATATATGATTACGTAAAAAAGGAGCGGCCGAAGCCGCTCCAGTCTTAATATTATTTTATTATTGTATTCTTATGCGCCAAGGATGTTGTCAACGCGGAAGATACGGTAGTACTGGTTAGTCTTAACAGCTGCAAGACCGTCAGCAGGAGTTTGTCCAACGAATGGGTTTGAAGCCATGCCGTAGCGTGTCTTAAATCCAATCTTTGGCTGGAAGTTGTCCTCACCAACTGCACGTACCATTGTTAGTGGAACGTATGGGCAGTAGAAGAGACCTGCGTCATATGGGTTTGTACCCTTATATCCAACAGTGACATAATCAGCTGATGCATATGGGTCAATGTAGACGCGTGTACGACCATTCAGTACACCAGCGAAGGTGTTACCTGTATCGTCAACGTTCAGTGAAGTTGACATTGCAGGAGCATAGTCGAGCATGCCTGAAGCAGCAAGAGCAGAAGCTACGTCTGAAGAACAAACGATGAAGTTACCTTTGCCTCTACGTGTCTCTTTAGCAATTACGTTTGCTTCACGCTCGATCTGAAGGATCAGACCTTTGAACTTCTCAACTGACCAACGGCCATCAGCGTCTGTTTGTACGTTGAAGATACCATTGATAGCAGTGTTGGTTGTTCCAGCACCTGTCTTAGCTTGTGAGTTAATTGTACGAATAACTTCACGGTTGATTTCAGCCAAGATCTCAGTTGACAGAATGTTTGCCAACTCAGTTTCAGCATCCAAACCATGGATAGCTTTCAGGTCCTGAGCCAGTTCCAGCGAGTACTCAGCTTTCAGTGCACGTGACTTAGCAGTGACTGTTGCCTTCTCGATGGTGAAGCCCATTTCGCGGAATGCAGAACCACCGGTTGCACCAAGTGCTTCAGCATCGGCTGTTGGCATACCACCAGCTGCAAGAGCTGTAAGACGCTGATCGTCGATTGTGCTATCAGCATCTGTATCGGTAACACCGTTAAGACCAGAAGCGTTATCTGAATCATGTGTTCCAGATGAATCACCTGAGAACTTTGTCTCTGCTTCGTTGAAGAGAGCCTCACGGTTAGAGGTTGAACCTCCGCCGTAACGTGACTTCATAGCAAAGATCAGACCAGTTGGTCCGGTCATTGGCTGAACGCCGCAAAGATCGTATGCCATAAGATTTGGCATTGCACGACGTACGAGTGCAATCAGAACTGGGTTCCAATTTGCAGCTGAGCTTGTGCTGTTAGCAGGTGCTGCAGCATTTTCGAACATCATACCTTCTTCACGAAGTGCGATTTCTTGGTTTTCTAGAACGGCAGCTGTAACTGCTTTTCTGTGCTTATCTGCAATGGTACCAGCTGACTCTTCGTTCAGTACCGGTGCCCATTTTTCGATAAGACGATCATAAGAAACTGTATTACTCATTTCTTGGACTCCTTATTGGGTTTTCTTAAGTGCTGCGAGGTACTGAGCCATTGAGCCAGAAGCTTCGACAATTGCATCGTCATCTTCTACTGAATCAAGGTCTACAGACTCGGTGTTTGATTTTTTGAAGTATGATTCTTTAACAGTAGCTACTTTCTTTGCGAAAGCCTCTTCGTCATCAAAATCAATATCTTCAACTAAAGATTTTAGTTTCTCGACTTGGGTCTCTGCCAAATCACGTGATGCTTCACGAATGATAGCGTCGCGCTTATATGACTCGAGCTCTTCAGCCATTGCGATTGCTTTGCCAGTTGTTTCGTTGAGTTTTCCTTCAAGTTCTTCAACTGTTTCAGCGAGTTCGTCAACCAGGTCGACCTTACCTTCTGGAACTTCGATGTAAGACTCAGTGAACAGATCTTTCAATTTGCCCATGAATTCTTCAGCGATTTCAGTACGGAGGCCAGTTTGGATGGCTACTTTATTTTCTTCCATCCAGTTTTCAACTACGTAGTTTAGATAGCTGTCTACTTTCTCTACGAGGTCCTCTTTAGTAGAATTAACTTCTGCTTCGAGTTCTTCGTTATACTTTTCTTCAAGACGATCAATCTCTTCAGCCAACTTAGACTTAATAGCAGCTTCAAAGATAATAGCTGTCTTCTCTTTAAACTCTTCAGACAATGTGGCTTCGTTAGCCATAATTGCATTCAAGTCCTCTGAGAAATCAGCTTCGTAGTTAAGTTCTGCAACTTCTACTACTTCACCATCTTCGTCTACGCTTTCAGCCATAAGCTTCTTAAGAGCAACGGCAAGATCTTCTTTTTTCATTGATGCCATATGGTTGTAAGCGGCATTAATCATACCAGCTTTTGTACCAGGCAGCTTCTGCATTGGATCTTGTTTTCCGCTGTCGCCTTTGCGCTTTTTAGCAGTACCAGTTTTATCACCTGCAGCATCTACAGATGCAACTGATTGTGCTTCAGCATTTTTAGGATCGTGACCTTGTGCTTCCATGATTTCGTTCTCGTCATCATGAAGTTCAACGTCCTGATCTTCTACTTGATAATCATCAGTCATCATTGACTCCTTTTACAACTTAGTTTTGAGCAACGAGAGGAAATTTTTGAACTCACGAACCTGTGTCTCATAGAGATCAGCACGTGGAGCCTTTTTAATTTCAGTCTCCATTTTTTCAATAGTTTGAGCCTCAATAATGCCGTTGTTCCATACCCACTCAACACCTTCCATAACCCCATTAACGAAAGCGCTAGGTGCGGAGGGATCTTGAACAATATCTACTGCATTCAGTAGAAAGTCGCCTTTAACGACCATTGCGTCATTAGTTCGTACCAAACTTCCCATACCACGAGTCGAAACACCCAGTTTGACACCACCGTCGAGTAGACCTTTAACGATCATTCCCATTGGAGTTTCCAAAATGGTTGCTTTTCCAACAACATCGTTACCTTGCCAATCAAGGGATTCGATCTTGTGTGAAACCTTATCTAAATTAACGGTAGGTCCTTCAGGGTGATTTAGTTCACCAACCGCACGTCCTTTTTGTACTTGTTCAACATTGTATTTGTTAACAGCACCTTCCATGACGGCTTTAGGATAAATTCTACCGTTGCGATTCTTTTGTTCCGCTGACATAAATACGCCTTCAATGGAATACTTTTTAGATCCATCTTTTCTAGCTTCAGTTAGAACTTCTAGATTATCTTCGGTATATTCTGATATCAGCTTCATTTTTTATAAACCTTTACGAATTCTAATCCTGCTTTCTCAGCTTCCTTTTGAGACGAATAAGCATCAAGCCTATCCCCATCCACATACGTAACATAACGACCTTGATCTTTATGTACCATGACAGACACACCTTTAATTTTTTTATCAAAGACATGTTTACCTTTTGGCATCCGGCCTGTTAGTTCTCGAATCTGAGAAAATCTTTTCATTTCTTTTTCTTCTTATTATTTATGATATTATTGTTTTCTAAATAAAATATAAATTATTTATCGATATTTAATTAAATCCTTTAAATCAGGTTTATTTTCTTCTCTTGGTGTACCTAATTTAAATTCGGTAGACTGAGTATCTTTCATATCTTTAACACTATATCCAATCTGTACAACTAAAATAGGTAATTCATTTATCCATGGAAATACGGACCAATCATTACCAACTTCACCAGGAGGATCTTTATACCACTTCCCTTGACTCTTTTGCCACATCCATTCCGGGAATGATTTTATATAAGATATATCTAATCCATTTTCTAAACATAAACTTGCCAATACTTGAGTATATAATCCTACTTCAACACAAGCTAAATTGACATTATTAGAATCCCTGAATCTATTATGGTCTATTTGTGAAAATCTAGTTCTACTAGTAGCTTTAAATTCTTCTCCATAATGTCTTGAATGAGATAATGTGAATTTATTATGTTCAGACTGTCTTAATTCAAATATTAAATTCCATGGTGCTTCCTTATAAGAATTACTTAATCCTATAGCTGCATCATTTTCCCAATTATTAACAGATCCTTTTTTCCATAATGCGCAAATACTACCTAATAAAATTTTATCTTTATGATTTTCCGGTCCTATTACATGAATCTTAAATGGATATAAATTCTGCTTAGAAGGAGCTATGTCAAATGCTTTAGATAATAAATTATGAATTAATTCTTTACTTGGGATTTTTTCAGGATCCCAAATTTCTCTAATTTGTCTACGCCTTCTTAAAAGATCTTCTATAGACACGTTATTAATTCAAGTCTTCGTCTTGCCCGTCATCTTCAAAACTGGCGTCTTCCCATTCGGTGTCTTCTTCCTCTTCATCGCCGCTCTCTGGGTCGAGGTCAAGCTCGAGCTGTGAGTCATCCTCATCCCCCATGACGTCTTCATCATCTTCAACATCTGGCTCTGCTCCGTTGTAGATTTGATCTGCCATATTCACTTTTTCTTGATCTAGTAAGTCAGACATTTTAATAGTTATCATATCATTAAATACGTCATTGGCTTTATTAAAGTTTTGATCAATAGCATGCTGAATCATATCTTGTAGAGGATTTCTTTCTACTTCGGTTTGTACTTCTTCACTCATAATTTATTCTCCTTGAGTTGCCACTGGTTTTAATTCAAATTTTTGTGAAGGCTCAGCCTGTTGCTGGGGCTCTTCTTCTTCTTCAGGTTGTTTTTCCTGACCTGAAATCTCCTTATTAATTTTTTCAATATCTTCATCAGAAAACTGAAGAACGTTTTTCTGAATCCATTCCTTTGAAAAATATTCGCCTACATAATTAGAGATCTGGTCAAGTGTTTGTAGTTTTTCTCTTAGAAGTTCTGCTTCTTTTAATTCTGTAAAATGATTATCACGTACATAATCTATAGTAATATCATTCTTCATATTATTCCAATCCTCTTCGGCAATTACGCCTTTAAGGATTAGTTGTTTCTTAAGAATATCATAGAATAAATGTGCAAATCTTGTACGAAGTCTATCAATAAACTTTTGGAATTTTAATTCGTCTCTTGATACCTCTGTAGATCTACCAAGACTAAATTGTGCTTCTTGTTCTAATCTATTAATTGGAACGTTAAGAGCACGATATAATCTTTTCTGGAAATAGATAATATCATCGATCTGACCTAGGTTCTCACCGCCAGGCAATGTAGAAATTTCTGTACCTCTACCACCTTCACGTCTCGGCAACCAGAAATCTTCAAGCATTGACATGTGCTTACGATCATCTTTAATTTCACCGCTGTTAGCATCATATACTAATTTATTTCTATACCGAGTCATAATATCTTTCATATATTGCTCGGCTTTACCACGTGGTAAGTTACCAACATCAATATAGAATATACGACGCTCGGGAGCGCGCGCGAGACGATAGATGACAAGAGAGTCTTCCATCATTCTTAATTGGTTAATAGGCTTAAGTGCTTTATGAAGATAAGAAATAACTTTCTTACGACCTTCATCTAAAAGACCAGATGTACAATATGAAATTGAATCAAGTGTAAGTTTTACACCTGAGTTTGCTTGTCCTGGCTTTTCCTGGTAGATATAATATTCATCTACTTTTTCAATTAGGTTAACACCTGTTTGAGGATCTTTTTTCTTTTTAACCTGTTTTACTTTTCTCATTTTAGCAGAATCAATAGGACGAATCTCTTGAATACCTGCTTTTAAATTAGATTCATTTACCACCAAGTGATGGAAAATACGTCCATCAACATACCATCTTCTAAAAATATCATGACCTAATTCTTTAAAGTTAAGCATGCTATAGATGTTATCGAATTCTTCTTTAATAATCTTTTTAATTTTATCACTGGCTTCTAGATCATCCATATTAACATCAACGGATTGTTCTAATTCACTACCAGAAATTGATTCGTTTGTAATATCTTCAATAGCCATATCTACTTCAGGATGCATAGATACGCCACGATATTTCATAATTAAATGATAATTGTCTTTTGAATCATCACCATCAATATTAATATACTGGCCATAATGAGTACCGGCTGCTGTTACGTAACCAGCACCGTCGTCATCTCGTGCAGGGACAATAGAAGGTTTCTTTTGAGGATCTTCGGTCTCTGCCTTTTTAATTTCAAAACCAAATAATTTAAGTGATCTATTATCTGCCATTATAAATTCCTAATTAGAGTAAGAAGAGAGCGAGCGAACCCGCTC
>Ga0209137_1004574_pt1 | contig 10926 bp, 9 predicted proteins | sample SaaInl5LU_22_DNA_FD_184642 | JGI IMG/M metagenome (GOLD analysis project Ga0209137, IMG submission 184642) | Marine microbial communities from expanding oxygen minimum zones in the Saanich Inlet - ESP_105LU_22_DNA (SPAdes) (version 2) | ecosystem: Environmental > Aquatic > Marine > Intertidal...
AGCTTTCGGCTGCAGAAAGCTGGTCTATTGCCGCAACCAATGTCATCGACTTTTTGCGTCAAGGTTATGAGTCTGATTCACAAACAAGAGGTGTGTACCCCGCCCTGGTTGGCACGGTTGTCATGGTGTTACTGATGACCATTTTTGTCATGCCACTAGGTGTACTAGCAGCGGTCTATTTGCATGAGTACGCTGTTGATGGTTACTTTACGCGTCTGATCAGAACTGGCGTTCACAATTTGGCCGCCATCCCCAGCGTTATCTACGGAGTTTTTGGACTAGGACTATTCGTTTACGGATTTGGAGGCGAGTTAGACCGCCTGATTTATTCCAGCACCTTACCCGCGCCTACTTTCGGTGAGCCAGGGTTGTTGTGGGCTTCTCTTACGCTCGCCTTGCTAACCTTGCCGGTGGTTATTGTGGCGACTGAGGAGGGTCTTGCCCGCATTCCAAGGTCGATTGTTGAGGCGAGCTACGCTTTGGGAGCGACACGGGCAGAAACGCTACTAAAGCTTGTTCTTCCCTTGACAGCGCCAGCCATGATGACAGGACTGATCTTAGCGATTGCTCGAGCTGCGGGCGAAGTGGCGCCCCTAATGTTGGTTGGAGTGGTAGAATTTGCACCGACCCTGCCGGTAAAGGCGGAGTTTCCCTTTTTGGCTTTAGATCAAAAATTTATGCACCTAGGGCACCAAATATTCGACTTGGGGTTTCAAAGCTTGGACAGCAGCTCAGTGCAGGCTCGAGTATATGCGACTGCCTTGGTCCTGTTTGTTATTGTTGTGGCCCTAAATGGTTTAGCGGTCGTGTTGCGACACCGTTTAAATCGCCGATATCACGATCTACTGCGTTGAGTCTAAGTTGGAGCATGCAATGACCGCCCCTATTATAGAAATAAAAGACCTTGGTTTAAGTTATGGTCCGGAGCAATCTGTCCTAAGCAATGTAGAACTATCGTTAGAACGCAATGCGGTAACAGCCATCATTGGCGCGTCTGGTAGCGGCAAATCGAGTCTGTTGCGCTGCCTGAATCGCTTGGTCGAGTTAACGCCGAAAGTCCGTATTACGGGCGACATAGTGTTTGAAGGCGAATCTATTTTTGGATCGCGAGTTGACCCAACGATTTTACGACAGCGAATAGGCATGGTGTTCCAGAAGCCAAATCCGTTTCCGATGTCCATTTTTGAAAATGTAGCCTATGGTTTGCGCCTGGCGGGCGAGAAATCACCGCGGATTTTGCAAGAGAAAGTTGAGCAAGCGCTCATCGCGGCAGCCCTTTGGGACGAGGTTCGAGATCGGCTCGATGCTCGCGCCGCAGTACTCTCAGGAGGCCAGCAACAACGACTCGTGATCGCGCGCGCCATTGCCGTCGAGCCAGAAGTATTGCTGTTGGATGAGCCTGCGTCGTCTTTGGATCCTATTTCGACCTTACGTATTGAGGAACTCATTTACCGTCTGAAGCAAGAGTTCACCATTGTGGTCGTGACTCACAACATGCAACAGGCTGCTCGAGTATCAGATTGGGCGGCCTTCATGCACGATGGCACGATCGTTGAATACGACAACACCACAAACCTATTTACCAATCCTCGAGAAGTTCGCACGGAAGATTATATCACTGGCCGGTTTGGCTAATTGGAGTGCATCATGCTGGGAAGCGACCACAAACAACATATCTCTGGACAGTTTAATAATGAATTGGAAACGCTGAAAAATGATATCCTTGCTATGGGTGGTCTAGTAGAATCACAGCTCACTCTAGCGGTTGCAGCCCTGCTGGAAAAAAATAGCGCTAAGGCCATACAGGTCATTCAGAACGATAAATCAGTTAACGAACTGGAGCGGCGGATCGATCAAGAGTGCGCTCGAATTTTAGCCAGACGGCAACCGGCAGCCAGCGATTTACGGTTGGTCCTCGCAGTGCTGAAGATCAATCTGGACTTAGAGCGCGTTGGCGACGAAGCTGCTAAAATTGCGCGTCAGGCCAAGGTCATTGTTGAAAGCAATGATTCAGGCAGCCAGTTCGCGCAGTTAAGGCAACTGGCGCGACCTGTAATGCAAACTCTGCGTCAGTCCCTTGACGCATTAGCGCGCTCAGACGTCACCCTCGCTTTAAAAATTGTGCGGGAAGACGCGTCGCTCGATACGCTTTATGCCGAAGCGATGCATGCCTTGGTGCAGCATATGCAGGACCATCCTGTAGCGATCAAGACAGTGATAAATGAACTGTGGGCTCTTAAAGCACTAGAGCGAATTGGCGACCATGCAAGTAACCTAGGAGAGCAGGTAATTTACATGGTTAAAGGGCAAGATGTTCGTCATTTAGCGGCCGGAGAGATGCCCGTTTTGTTGTAGTATGGATGTATAAGGAAGATCAATGAGCAGGCTTTGGAGTCAGGGTGTCGAGAATTTACATCCCTACACGCCCGGCGAGCAGCCCCGGAGGAGGGGCCTATTAAAGCTGAACACCAACGAGAGTCCGTATCCACCTTCCCCCCTGGCTCTGCGGGCAATGTCAGAGGTCACTGGTGATGATTTGCGGCGTTATCCTGACCCCGAATCCACTGCTCTGAGACAATCGTTGGCAGGCTACCACGGTATTGATGCAGGGCAAGTCTTTGTCGGGAACGGTTCGGATGAGGTATTAGGTTTCGCGTTCAGGGCATTTTTTAGTGGCAAATCAAAGTTATGCTTTCCCGACGTGTCGTATAGCTTTTATCCAGTGTGGGCGCAGCTTTTCGATATCCCGACGTGCATCTTGCCGGTATCAGATTCCTACGAAATCCCTTTCGACGACGTTCCGTCAGGGGTTGGTGGCATCATTTTTCCCAACCCGAATGCACCAACAGGTATTGCGGCACCCTTAGCACAAATCGAGCGCCTTCTGAGTCGTTTTCCGAATGTGGTCGTCATTGTCGATGAGGCCTACGTTGACTACGGCGCAGACAGTGCCATTCGCCTCATTAACGAGTTCAATAATCTTTTGATCGTCCGGACCATGTCAAAGTCTCGCGGATTCGCGGGCTTGCGAGTGGGCTATGCCTTGGGGCATGAGGCGCTGATAGAGGGGTTGGTTCGCGTAAAAGATTCGTTCAATTCCTATCCCTTGGATGCTTTTGCCCAAGTCGGTGCGCTTGCATCTGTCCAAGATGAAGAGTATTTTCAACGGACAGTAATTGCGGTTATTGAGGCTCGCGAGCTGCTAACACGCGGCCTGGTCGATTTAGGCTTCGAGGTGCTCCCCTCAAGTGCTAATTTCGTGTTTGCTAGGAATCTCTCGAAAACGGGCCTAGAGTGGCAACAGCGCCTGCGTGATCACAGCATTCTGGTGCGCCACTTCGAAAAGCCACGCTTGAACGATTGGTTGAGAATTACAGTAGGTACGTCCGACGAAGTGCGGCAGCTACTGCGCACACTAGCGCTTCTCTAATACAACACTTCCAATGCTGTAGCCTGCGCCAAACGAACAAAGAATTCCAACATCACCGGCGGTGAGGTCGTCTTTGTACTTGTGAAACGCGATCACAGAACCGGCCGAACTCGTGTTAGCGTACTCGTCTAAAATAACAGGCGCTTCCTCGACGGTTGGTTGGCGACCAAGTACCTTGCGAGCGATCAAGTCATTCATGTTGAGGTTGGCTTGATGCAGCCACATGCGACGAAGTTCCGAGGGCGGCAGAGTTAGGGCTTCAAGTTGCGCTGATATCAGGCTGGCCACGGCGGGGCAGACCTCTTTAAACACTTTGCGACCTTCCTGTATAAAAAGCTTATCGGATTTCCCTACGCCCGATTCGTCGGCTCGGTTTAAAAATCCAAAATTATTGCGAATATTGTTCGAGAACATGGTTTTTAGCTTAATATCACGAACGAGAAACCCTCTATTACTCAAGTCAGCATCTTCAACGACGACGGCTGTACAGACATCACCGAAAATGAAGTGTGAATCGCGATCGGCAAAGTTCAGATGGCCACTGCAAATTTCCGGATTTACCATCAACACCCGTTTTGCCAATCCATCTCTGATGACTCCGCTAGCCTGCGCAATGCCGAAGGTTGCACTGGAACAAGCGACGTTCATGTCGAACGCGAACCCTTCGATCCCAAGAGCTTCCTGCACTTCAATGGCAATGGCCGGGTAGGCGCGCTGAAGATTAGAGCAGGCAACAATGACGGCGTCGATGTCTTTTGCCTCACACTGGGCGCCCGCCATGGCTTCACGGGCGGCAGCCACAGCCATTTCGCATTGCAGCGAGGGCTCGTGGTTCGGGCGTTCCGGAATATGGGGTACTAGGCGTTCGGGATCTAAAATCCCTGACTTGTTTATCACATAGCGGGACTGTATACCCGATGCTTTGGCAATGAATTCAGGCGACGAAGGCGCCAGTCGCGGCATGTTTCCCGCCGCAATATCGGCGGCAAATTTGTCATTGTGCAAATCAACGAACTTATTAAATGCAGCGACAAGCTCTTCGTTAGAAATTGACTCTGACGGGGTGAATAACCCCGTCCCAGTAATGGCAACCTGCTGCATACAAGATCCTTATTGTTGTTGTATTACGCCGAGGTTAGCGGTCAGTGATATCTTGATAATCGCGCTGTGCGTAACCCGTATAAAGCTGGCGCGGGCGACCGATACGGTAACTGCCGCTGATCATTTCGTTCCAATGCGCGATCCACCCAACCGTGCGGCCTACGGCGAAAATCACGGTAAACATGCTGGTGGGAATGCCCATCGCTTTGAGGATAATTCCCGAGTAGAAATCGACGTTCGGGTAGAGTTTTTTCTGGATGAAGTACTCGTCTTCAAGGGCGATTTCTTCCAAACGCTTCGCAATGGCTAATAGAGGATCGTTTACCCCGAGTTCTTTGAGCACTTCGTCAGCCGTTTCCTTCATCACTTTGGCGCGCGGGTCAAAATTTTTGTAGACGCGATGCCCAAAGCCCATCAAACGGAAGGGGTCGTCCTTGTCTTTGGCGCGTGCGACGAATTCGTCTATGCGGGACACATCGCCGATTTCGTTAAGCATGTCTAGCACGGCTTCGTTGGCACCACCATGACTGGGACCCCACAACGCCGCAATTCCTGCCGCAATGCATGCAAACGGATTAGCGCCCGATGATCCCGCTAATCGCACCGTAGAGGTGGAGGCATTTTGTTCGTGGTCGGCGTGCAGTAGAAAAATTTTATCCATAGCTTTCGCGAGCACAGGACTGATTTTGCTTGGTTCGCAGGGATTGCCAAACATCATGTGCAAAAAGTTTTCCGAGTAGCTCATGCTGTTATCGGGGTACATGAATGGCATACCAATCGAGTACTTATAGCTCATAGCCGCAAGCGTTGGCATTTTCGCGATTAAGCGAAAGGCCGCAATTCGTCGATGTTGCTCATTGCTGATTTCGAGGGAATCATGATAGAACGCTGACAGCGCACCCACGACGCCACACATAATGGCCATCGGGTGGGCGTCACGACGGAAACCTTTAAAGAACGTTGAAACTTGGTCGTGGACCATCGTGTGATTTTTGACCGTATTGACGAAGTCATCACGTTGCTGTTTTGAAGGAAGTTCGCCGTTCAATAGAAGGTAACACGTCTCCAAATAATCGGAATGGTCAGCCAGCTGCTCGATAGGGTAGCCTCGGTGCAGCAACACGCCCTTGCCGCCGTCGATATAGGTAATGGCGGACTCGCAGGCTGCGGTTGACACAAACCCGGGGTCGTAGGTGAAGTATCCTTGGCTGGTCAACTGGCCAACGTCGATGACGTCGGGACCAATCGTGCCGGTGTAAATCGGGAGGTCGATGCTGTCTGCGGCCCCATTAATACGTAAAGAGGCTTTCTTCTCACTCATAGCGAAGGTCCTAAATGCAAAAACTGTGGAGGCATAACTATAGAGAATGCCCTCGATTTGTCAATTCACTCACCGGAATATCGACTAAAGTTCAATCGCATTTCGCGTCATCGCTTGGCGGTATGATTTGTAATTGGTTACGTATGTACCTATAATTTCCGCGCTTTTTGGGGTCCAAGGACTTTCGCTGCGCTGTAACACTCCAGCCTCGAGAATCGTGGACAATAGCTCAGTGCCTGCCAGGGCATTTAGGGGGATTCGTTAGTGAAAGATACACGTCCAGTCAATCTTGATATTGGTACCATTAAACTTCCGATTACCGCGTACGCGTCGATCTTGCACCGCATCTCGGGTGTGTTCCTGTTTGTCGCGATCGGAGTAATGATTTATGCGCTTGACCTCAGCTTAAGTAGTGAAGCCGCGTTTGCCTCCATTGCGAGCATTATGAGCTCAGCGGTGGTCAAACTCATTGTTTGGGCGGTCTTGGCCGGCTTAATTTATCACTCGGTTGCGGGTGTAAAACACTTGATTATGGATATGGGGTATGGTGAGAGCTATGAAGGCGGCGTGCTCGGCTCTCGTATCACTTTTGCAGTATCGGCGGTATTGATTGCGTTAGCGGGGATGTGGGTATGGTAAAGTCAGTCACTAATTTCGGTCGTAATGGCGTGTCGGATTTTTTGGTTCAGCGTATCACTTCGGTAGTGTTGTTGGCGTATTTTGCATGGATTGCCTATGTGTTAGTCGGCGGCACCAATTACGGCGACTGGCAAGCGCTCTTTGCGACGACGTGGATGCGAATCTTCAGCATGGCGGCCCTATTGTCGCTCATTTTTCATGCGTGGATTGGTATGTGGGGTGTACTGTCAGACTATGTGACCGAGCGTTTGATGGGCCCTAAAGGCAACATTTTGCGATTTGTACTACAGTTGGTCATTGGCGCTGCGTTATTCATTTATTTGGTCTGGGGCTTCCAGATCTTGTGGGGTTAAAGAGATATGGCTTTACGAACAATTTCTTTTGATGGTGTGATTGTAGGCGGTGGCGGTGCCGGTATGCGAGCGGCTTTGCAGCTGGCGCAGTCGGGTTACAAGACGGCCGTCATTTCCAAAGTGTTTCCAACCCGCTCTCACACGGTGTCGGCACAGGGTGGCATTACCTGCGCAATCGCAAGCGCTGACCCCAATGACGATTGGCGATGGCATATGTACGATACCGTCAAGGGCTCCGATTATATCGGCGATCAGGACGCCATCGAGTACATGTGCAGTGTTGGTCCCGAGGCTATTTTCGAACTGGAGCACATGGGGCTTCCATTTTCGCGTACAGAAGAGGGGCGAATTTATCAGCGCCCATTCGGTGGTCAGTCAAAGAATTACGGAGCAGGCGGCCAAGCGGCCAGGACCTGCGCAGCGGCGGATCGCACAGGGCATGCGCTACTTCACACGCTGTACCAAGGTAACATGAAGAACAATACCGTTTTCTTCAACGAATGGTTCGCCGTTGATCTAGTCAAGAATCAAGATGGTGCTGTGGTTGGCGTGATTGCGATTTGCATGGAGACTGGTGAAACGGTCTTTGTGAAGTCGAAAGCGACGGTATTCGCGACTGGTGGCGCCGGACGAATTTACGCGTCGACGACCAATGCACACATAAATACCGGTGACGGTATTGGGATGGCTTTGCGTGCAGATGTCCCAGTCCAAGATATGGAAATGTGGCAATTTCACCCGACGGGCATCTACGGCGCCGGCACCCTAGTGACTGAGGGCTGCCGAGGCGAAGGCGGCTACCTGATCAACAAAGACGGCGAGCGTTTTATGGAGCGCTATGCTCCCAACGCTAAAGATCTTGCCGGCCGTGATGTGGTGGCTCGCTCAATGGTGCTGGAAATTCTTGAAGGACGCGGCTGCGGCCCTGAAGGCGATCACGTATTCCTCAAGCTCGACCACTTAGGAGAGGATGTTCTCGAGAGTCGTTTGCCTGGAATTTGCGAACTATCGCGTACTTTTGCGCACGCGGATCCCGTTAAAGAACCGATCCCTGTGGTGCCGACGTGTCACTATATGATGGGGGGTATTCCAACAAACGTGCATGGTCAAGCCATTACTGTCGATGCCGCAGGTAACGACAAAGTCATCCCAGGTTTGTACGCCTGTGGTGAGGTAGCATGTGTGTCGGTGCACGGCGCTAACCGACTGGGGGGCAACTCGTTGCTTGATCTGGTCGTCTTTGGTCGGGCGTCAGGTATCTTTATCGAGTCTGCGCTTCGTGAAGGCATCGAGATGCGCGACGCATCGGACTCTGACTTTGAGCAAGCGATGACACGCTTGAATCGTCTGAACGCATCAACTGACGGAGAGAAAACTGCAGATCTGCGCAAAGAAATGCAAAACATTATGCAGAATTATTTTGGTGTATTCCGTCGCGGTGATTACATGCAAGAGGGCGTGAAAAAGCTTCAGGAACTGCGGCCACGCGTAGAGAATGTTCGCCTTGATGACAAGTCGAACGCATTCAATACGGCTCGAATTGAGGCGTTAGAGCTTCAAAACTTGTTCGAGGTCGCTGAAGCGACGGCAATCTCCGCTGAAGAACGCAAAGAGAGCCGAGGGGCGCACGCTCGTGAGGACTTTGAAGAGCGCGACGATGCAAACTGGTTGTGTCATTCGATGTACTTCCCAGACTCGAAGTCGGTTGGCAAGCGGGGCGTGAACTTCAAGCCTAAGACTGTGCCAACGTTTGAACCCAAGATCCGAACTTACTAGAGGGCCGCATCAATGTTAGAAGTGAGTATCTATCGCTACAATCCAGAAACGGACAGCGCACCATTCATGCAGGAGTTTCAGGTCGATACCGGAGGTAAAGATTTGATGGTGCTGGACGTACTAGAGCTTATCAAAGCTCAGCAAGACACGTCAGTGACCTATCGTCGCTCCTGTCGAGAGGGTGTATGCGGGTCTGATGGTGTCAACATCAATGGCAAGAACGGCCTGGCGTGTATTACGCCGCTCTCGGAGACGGTGAAGAAGAATAAGCTCGTTCTTCGGCCGCTCCCGGGCTTGCCCGTTATTCGTGATCTGATCGTCGACATGAGCATGTTTTACGCTCAATATGAGAAAGTGCAGCCTTACCTGATGAACAACACGCCAGCGCCGGCTATAGAACGCTTGCAGTCTCCTGAAGATCGCGCCAAGTTAGACGGCCTTTACGAATGCATCCTGTGTGCATGTTGCTCGACCAGCTGCCCCTCATTCTGGTGGAACCCTGATAAGTTCATTGGGCCAGCGGGACTGCTCCAGTCTTACCGCTTCTTGGCAGACTCTCGTGACACAGCCACTGAGGAACGATTGGCCAACCTCGACGATCCGTTTAGCGTATTCCGTTGCCACGGCATTCAGAACTGCGTAAACGTGTGCCCTAAAGGACTCAATCCAACGCGAGCCATTGGTCACATTCGCAATATGTTGCTGTCACGAGAAATCTAGTTCTCGAGTCACGACAAAGCCGTATAAAATGCGGCTTTGTCGCAATATTTCCTGTGTTTATACCTCCCTTATTCTGCGTCTTTCTGCTACACTGCGCGCGTTCACAGTAATTCATTCCAACTCTCCCCAGGCGGGTTAAAATGCGCGATCATTCGATGGAGCAATTTTGGCAGAGCTCCCATATTGCGGGCGGTAATGCCGCCTATGTAGAAGATTTATACGAGTCTTTTTTATTAAATCCCGACAATGTTTCCGAGCAGTGGCGAGCGTACTTCCAGCAGCTACCGCAAGTGCAAACCAAGCACATCTCCGTACTCGATACCCCTCATTCTTCTGTGCGGGATCAGTTTGCTAAAATTTCGAAGATGCGCGTCCGAACAGAAGCTACGGTTGCCCACGATGCCCAAGCAACCGAATTCGAACGCAAACAGGTGCGCGTCGTTCAGTTGATTTCAGCGTATCGCCAACGAGGACACCAGCACGCAAAGCTTGACCCCCTGCATTTAGCGAAACGGGAAATCGTGCCTGATTTAGCCTTGCAGTTTCACCAGCTCTCGACCGGCGACCTCGATACGGTATTTCAGACCGGCAGTCTTTATATCGGCTCTGAGAGTGCAACTCTCCGAGAAATTTTAGAGAGTCTAGAAGGCACCTATTGCGGCACCATTGGCGCCGAGTTTATGCACATCGTCGACACTGACGAGCGTCATTGGGTTATGCAACGCATGGAGTCGGTTCGGTCGCGTCCTGAATACAGTGCTGCGGTTAGGCGGCAACTGCTCAGTGAACTTACGAAAGCCGAGGGTTTAGAGAAGTCACTTGGATCTAGATATCCAGGGACCAAGCGCTTTGGTTTGGAAGGCGGCGAATCGCTTATTCCGGCGCTCACCGAGATGATACAGCGTTGCGGGGCATACCGCGCGAAAGAGATTGTGATTGGCATGGCGCATCGCGGGCGCTTGAATGTACTAATTAACATTCTGGGCAAAAAGCCATCGGAATTGTTTGCCGAATTTGAGGGGCGGGTGTCTTATCAAAGCTCTGGCGATGTAAAGTATCACCAAGGGTTCTCGTCTAACATCATGACGCCCGGTGGTGAGCTTCACTTGGCCTTAGCCTTTAACCCCTCGCACCTGGAGATTGTATCGCCGGTCGTAGAGGGATCCGTTAGAGCCCGACAAGATCGACGTGGAGATCAGGCAGGTAGCATGGTGGTCCCTATTGTTATTCATGGAGACGCGGCCTTTGCGGGACAGGGTGTGGTCATGGAGACATTTCAAATGTCGCAGACTCGAGCCTACAGAACGGGCGGGACTATTCATCTCGTCTTGAACAACCAAGTAGGCTTCACCACCAGCTTGCAAGAGGATGCGCGGTCTACTGAATACTGCACTGATATTGCGAAGATGGTTCAAGCGCCGATTTTCCACGTTAACGGTGATGATCCAGAGGCCGTGCTCTTCGTGACCCAAATGGCGGTCGATTATCGCAACGAATTTGGTAAAGACGTCGTCATAGATTTAGTCTGCTATCGTCGTCGAGGTCACAATGAGGCCGACGAGCCGTCTGTTACTCAGCCCGTAATG